>JADMIO012610634.1_pt1 | contig 70395 bp, 62 predicted proteins | sample 8958161 | NCBI WGS metagenome assembly JADMIO01 (sample SAMN16585339, study PRJNA669376) | soil metagenome | isolation source: Crop rotation soil | place: USA: Cullars Rotation, Alabama | collected 2011 | reverse complement strand
GCCGCGACTTCAAGTCACGTGAATTCCAAGCTTCGGATCCCACTGTGCTGGAAAGAAACTTCGCGAGCACGGCCTTAGAACCGGGTTTCATGCCCACGGTGGAGACATGACCCCGTTGGACAACGGCGAAAACGCTTGGGACATTATTGCGGGCAACACGCCGGACGATTTCATCCTTCAGTACGACACCGCGAACGGTGTGCAGGGTGGAGCCGATCCCGTCGAGCCGATTCGCAAGTGGCAAGGTCGAAACGCCTCGCTTCACCTCAAGGAGTGGCACGGCGGCCATGGCGCTATCATCGGTGAGGGTGACGTGCCCTGGAAGGAAGTCTTCGAAGCTGCAGAGAACGGCGGCGGTGTCGAGTGGTACGTCGTGGAGCATGAGGAAGAGAGCGACTTGACGCCCCTCGATGCCGTCGACAAATGCCTCCAGAACCTCAAGCCCCTCCTCGGTCGATGACGTTCGACTCGATCGTCTTCGACTTAGACGGCACACTCTGGGACACGACCCCGGTGTGTGCCGCTGCCTGGAACCATGTGATCTCTCGAAACGGCATCGAGTTTCGAGAGATCACAGCCGGGGATGTGCAGCGCGTGACGGGAATGCCTCATGACGAGTGCATCCGGCTGACGTTCGCGGGCGCGCCCGAAGATCAGGTGCAGACGCTCATCGATGAGACAGCCGTTGAGGATAACGTCATGATCGCGAAAGGCGGAGCCGTCCTGTATCCCGGGGTGGCAGATGGACTTCGCCGCCTCCAAGAGCGGTATCCGTTATTCATCGTGAGCAATTGCCAGGCAGGTTACATCGAGATGTTCTATGGGCTCACGAATCTAGGGCCCCACTTCATCGACTGTGAATGTTTTGGCAACACCGGGCAGTCGAAAGCCCACAATTTAGCAAATGTGATCCGTCGCAACAACCTTCAGAGCCCCCTGATGGTTGGAGACACAGCCGGTGACGAATCAGCGGCTCGAGCCTGCGGAGTTCCTTTCGCTTTTGTCGACTACGGGTTTGGGACGGCAATACGACCCGATTACACCTTTCGAAGCTTCGATGAGCTCGTCGCCACCCTGCTGGGCTGACGCGAGCTCACCTGGTTAGGTTGAAGTCGGAAAGAACCTGCGGCAAAGTTGGGCCCTCGTAGTGTGAGGCGCCATCGCCCTTGGCCTCAACGAAGGGCCTCTGGTTCGAGTCGAACTTAACGAGCTCGACTTTGGTTTTGCCATCCTCGGTGTGCCAGATGTACCATCTCGCATCCATCCAACCCACCTTCGCCGCCGGGCCCTCGGAGGCGGGCTCGGTCGCCTTGATCTGAGTCGCACGGACCTCCAGGTAACTCGCGATCGATTCGTAAGGCGGTTTGTTCACCTGGAACTGAAGCATGGCGAGGCCCGCAAGAATCGCGAGCGCGCCGGCAATCACGATGGGCATCTTGGCGCGGCGGACGGTCGGCGCCTGTTCGACGTGGGGGATGAAAAGCTGGATGACGACGAGGGCGATCAGGTACAGGCTGCCCGCGACGATAAAGGGCATGGTGTATGAGCTTGTGAGCTGAACAGTCCGGCCCACGTAAAACTGAAGCGCCGACACACCAACCATTGCGAACCCATTGATGGCCCCGACCGCCATGGCCACCGTACTCTTCGGAACGGTGTCTGAAACGAGTGTGAACAGATTACAACTCCAGCCCTGGTGTGCCCCTGCCGCCAGAGAGACGATCGCAACGGCCCAGAACACGGTAGGTATGCCAGCAATGGGCCCCATGTCCACGAGGTAGCCGATGGACATGACCGGAACAACTGCCAGTGCGCACACCAGCATGGCTCTCTTCCGGGCCTTGCCGACCGACAGTCCACGATCGATCAGCCTAGAAGAAAGCCATCCGCCCCCAACGGATCCAAAATCAGCGACGATATAGATGACCGGAATCGCAAGGGCCATGAATGCCGGTGTGACGTGGAACTGGTCCACCAAAAACTTGGGCATCCAGGTGAGGTAGAGCCACCACGGGGCATCCGTCAGGGCCTTGGCGATCCCAAGGCCGTACACGCCGGGGATGCCAAAGAGTTGGCTATAGCTGATGGCCTCAGAGGGGCCTTGATGATCCTGTCGGATGTAGGCGAGTTCCGAGGGGGTGACCTTGGGGTGCTCTGACGGGGGCCGATATAGGCGATTCCAAAAGATGATCCACACGATGCCGATGCCGCCCGTAATCGCAAAACAGGTTCGCCAGCCATATGTGACGGCGATGGCAACGCCGAGCAGGGGTGCCAGCATCGCGCCCAGGTTCGAACCTGCGTTGAAGAGGCCGGTGGCAAAAGACCGCTCTTTCGCCGGAAACCAGTCGGTCATGGTTTTGACGGCGGAAGGGAACATGCCGGCTTCGCTAACCCCCAGCAGGAACCGCAGCCCCATGAATCCGGTGAGGCTCCGCACCAAGGCATGGCCGATCGATGCGATGTTCCAGAGGATGAACGTGGTTCCGAGGCCGCGCTTGATGCCGACCCGGTCGATGTATCGGCCGACGAAGATCATCGAAGCGCCGTAGGGAATGATGAAGCTGACGTTGATCATCGCCAGATCCGTTGGTCCCAGTTTTAGATCGTTCTCAAAGAACGGTACAAGAATAGAGAAGAGTTGGCGGTCCAGATAGTTGACGGTCGTCGCAAAGAAGATCAGTGCGCAAACCGTCCAGCGGAACCCGCTCTTCGGCTTTTCGATTTCTGGCGGTTGAAGGTGCGCTCGAGGGGTCGAGCCGTCATCCAGCACGGGACTCTGCATCTCAGATCAATCTATCCGATATGGCGTTGGCTGACAAGTTGACAGGGTGTTTCGGGGTTCAAAGTGCCGGTTTAGATTAGAATCGAAGCTTGACCGATCCGCTCTTGATCGACGTGCCAAAGGAGATCGTTGGCGACCGCGTGATCCTCCGCGCCTATTCTACGAGCGATGCTCAGGCCATCCACGAGGCCGTCGAAGAGTCACGCGACGAGCTTGCGCCATTCTTCGACTGGGGCAGGCAGCAGCGTTCGATCGAGGAGCGACAAGCAGGGCTGATGCGCGGTGCGGCGGGTTGGATCCTTCGCAATGAATTCGGGTTTGGCATTTGGCGGATCGAGGACGGCCGCTTTCTCGGAGACATCGGTCTCTACGCCCCCGACTGGAGGCTCCGTAGGTTCGAGATCGGCTATTGGCTGCGGACAAGCGAACTCGGGAGAGGTTATGTCACTGAGGCGGGGAGGCTGCTCTGCAACCTCGCCTTCGACGTATTCGAAGCCCAAAGGGTCGTTATTCAATGTGATGCCGACAACGTCAAAAGCGCCGGAGTGCCACGTCGAATCGGTTTTGAACTCGAGGGCACCCTGCGGAACAACTCAAAGAAGCCGAGCGGAGAAGTCGTCGACTCCTTGATGTTTGGGATGACGCCTGATCGATGGCGCCTGAAGAACTGTGGGATGATCGGGACACATGAAGTTCCTGCCGTGAAATGAGCCGTGGGCCACGCCCGCCTCACCGTGACCTCGGCATAATCAGACATCGTGCACAGAGCCGTTGCGGCACAGGAGACGGGCGATCGCGTCGTAGCCCTTGCGGTAGTGACCGGCTTTATCGCGTTAGGATTCCTCTACAACGAGTTCTGGCTTGTGCCGAAGGCTAAAACCCGGGAGTCATGTCTTGCAAATCTGGCTTGGATAGAGCAACAGAAGGTGACCTTCTACATTGTCGAGCCCGCCCCTAGCAAGCCTCCGACCGCAACTGAATTGATAGCGAATGCTAGCGGATATCTACATGCTTGGCCACAGTGCCCGGTCGGGGGCGTCTACATGATCGGCACCAAAGTGCATCCCGCACTCTGCACCATTCACGGTTCAATCCGTCCACGAGTCTCTCAGCCTTGAAACTGGAGCAAGGGCGCTCGACAATGCTGAGGGAACCATTCTCGGAGTGGACATTCGAGTCAGTTCAAGGCTTTTGAGTCATGACCAGTAGCTTGCCACAGTCTAATTTCGCGGTGCGTTGGTAAGGCATCTCATTCCCCGGGTCGCGGACGACGCGGGGCCAGCCGGGGCAGATCGCTTCGTGAACGGGCTCGCTCGTGGACAGATTCATTGGCTCAGGAATAAGGGTTTTGGTGGCGCCAGGAAGGTGAATTCTTATCAGGTGAACTGCGACACCCTCATGGATGACTGGCCCGCTGAATAGCGTCACGTAAGGCCGAGCACATCGACCAATTTGTGAACCACGCACTTATCCCGAAGGGATCAAACCCGGTTAGCCCCGGATCGTCCCCGACCCGGGGTAGCGGTCGCGCCTCATCCAGCACCCCGAAGGCGGTGCAACACGTGCGCGCGGGAGCGAGCACGATCAGCGAGGTGGAAGTCCTCGTCTGGCTCACACAACGAGCCAGTAACGGAACATAACTGCACTCACGATGACGTGGGGTGGAGAGCAATGGAAAGTGAAAGACCAGTCCGTAGGATAACGAACCCGTTTCGGCGAAGGTGTATGTCGGCGAGCCTGCGTGTTAATGGCGAAGCCCAAACGAAACGAACACCGCCCGAGAAAGGCGGCATCGGTGGCGCAAGCCATAGGTACGGTGTCGTAGCGGTGACCGTAGCTTCCGGCGCTGAGGTTGTGTGCAAAAGCGACCGGAGGGATGCACAGCGTGATTGGGGACGGAATGGTCTGAAGGTCGAGCTTCGTGAACTGCGGAGACCTGAAGCGGCATCGAACGCGATCGCCCACGCCTTTGTGGCAACCGGGCACATATCGCCTCCTGCTTCAGGAGTCAGAGCCCCCATAGTAGCGTTGAAGCCCGGTAACTCGGGTGGAGCGAAGGGATGGGCAGGAAGGTGGAAGGCGTGAGTTCCAGGAAGAAGAAATTACAACCGGCGTTAGTGTTCGAAGAAACTATACAAGCCGGAGAGGCGCTCCGCGCCGACTCTTCTATCTGGACTTCTCGCATGCTGAGCGCCCTTGTCATGGGGGTTCAGGGAGGTAAGTGGTTCAGCTTATGTGACAAAACGTTCAGCCGGAAGTCTCTGGAATCGGCTTTTGCGCGAGTAAAGGCCAATGACGGAGCCCCCGGTCCGGACGGGTGGACGGTGAGTCGTTTCGACTCGCAGGCGGCCGAGAATCTGGAGCGACTACATGAATCGCTGATGGCGGGAACGTACCGACCGGGAGCGATTCGCCGTGTCTGGATTCCAAAGCCCGGAACGCGTGAGAAACGTCCCTTGGGTATTCCCAGTGTCCGCGACCGAGTGGCTCAGACCGCTCTTCGGGCGGCACTCGACCCGATCTTTGAAAAGGAGTTCCGGGACTGTAGCTTCGGCTTTCGCCCGGGACGTTCCTGCAAACAGGCTCTGCGAAGGGTCTGGACGCATATGAAGGCGGGGAAAGGATTCGTAGTGGATGCCGACTTGAAGAGATTCTTCGACACGATTCCGCACAAGGTGATTCTTGACGGTCTGGAAGAGAAGGTCTCGGATGGAAAGCTCCTGGGCTTGGTGCGCTCCTACCTGGAACAAGGCGTGATGGAAGACGGGGTCCTTATGCCCGAACAAGCAGATGAGGTTGGGACGCCGCAAGGCTCTCCACTGAGTCCGCTTCTAGCCAACATCGCGCTGCATGGCCTAGATACCCTTGTGGAAGATTCCGGCTATGCAATCGTTCGCTACGCGGACGATTTCGTGATCCTTTGTGAGACTCGTGAGCAGGCAGACCTCGCTCTGGAAACCGTCCGCACCTGGACGGATGCCCACGGGCTAAGTCTGCACCCCGAAAAGACCCGGATCGTGGATACAGTCTCAGGCGAGAGTTTCGAGTTTCTCGGCTTTCTCTTTCGTGACGGGAGAGTCTTCCCCCGTAAGAAGAGCAAAGCGAATCTCCGAGACAAAGTCAGAGCCAAAACGCCACGTCAGTCGGGTCGCAGTCTACTTGCGACGATCAAGGATCTCAACCGAATCCTGAAAGGATGGTATCGATACTTTCGGGATTGCCCTCCTGGGTGCTTTAACGAGCAGGATAGCTTTGTCAGGCGACGTCTTCGAGCCATGCTCGACCGACGCAACGACAAAGATCCAGCCCATCGAGGGGCTACGAACCAACGCTGGACAAACGCCTACTTTGAAGAACGCGGCCTTTTCTCGATGGCAAAGGCCGCGAAGAAGCAATCAGTCCTCTAGCAGGCAAACCACCAACTGGAGAGCCGGATGCGGGAGAACCGCTTGTCCGGTTCGGAGGGAGGGGGAACCACATCGGAACTCCCTACCCCTATCGTTCCGGGCCCGCAACTGTTCGAACCTGGCTGGGCACCTTGAACCCATGCGAGTTCCGTCCAAGACCGAGCCAGATGCTTGGCTGACTTATAGTGTTTGCACCGGATTGGTGTTGCACCCCATCGGGGGCCCCTTCGGGGTGCGATGTTATGGCCGCGCCACCCCGGGTCGGGGACGACCCGGGGCTAACCGGGTTTGATCCCATCGGGATCTGGCTCGCTCGTGGGCAGAGTCGTTTGATCAATACAGTGGCCCAAGGCTGAATTCCCACAAGGTGGAGAACTTGAGACCTTCGACGAACAGACTGCGGACTAGCTTGATAGAGACTAAATAGCCGACAACTGTTCGTGGTGCGGCCCTCGAGACACAGTTCATCTCTCACCGATTAAGCCGTGGCGAACCTACGAGTGCTGCCATGGTAGTCATTGGCACGCATCTCGGCTTACAATGGCGTCGATGCTCTCTGCATGCCTCTTCACGTTGTTGCACCTGGCAAATCCGACGGTAGTGTCTCTGGGTTTCTTTGCCCAAGGAATCTCCGGCGATGGGGAGACTGTGGTCGGATACACCGCCGGCTCCAGACCTTGCATCTGGACGGCGCGAGACGGCACGAAGGAGCTCCCCGTCGATTCCGGCTTTACGAGCGGCGCCGCGTATCAGGCCTCACGTGACGGTTCCGTCATCGTTGGGCAGGTGTGGAGTGGCCGGGAAAAGTACGCCTGTATCTGGCGAAGGGGCAATATGAAAGTGATCGTGAAGCAGGCGACGCTGGACGCCCCCGCCATCTCAGCAGATGGCAGCACGGTTGTGGGAACGCTTAGCGAGACCGTAGAGGTCGATCCGAAGACGACTTCCAACGGCCGCAGGCTGGTCAAGCGAGACGTCGCCTTCCGCTGGACCGAGCGTGATGGGCTCGCTCTGTTGAGGCCACTCGATCCAGATTTGCCGCAGTGCTCGGTCCGTGCCTGTTCCGCAGATGGTTCCTTGGTATTCGGGTCGGCCACGGTGAGGCCCAGGCTCAATGGACCCGTCGCTACGATGTCCGACGTTGGAGTCATCGTGCCTTGCCGATGGGACCGGAATGGCACTCCCACGAGTTTGCAGCGCACCGATGAGCGTTTCGCGACGGTGGTGGTTGCATGCAGCGACGATGGCAGCGTTGTTTGTGGTGCCGGCGCGTCGCAGGGAGGAAGGGCAGTGACGTGGTCCAAGAACGGCAGAATGCGATACCTCGCCATGCCGTCGCCACGGTTCGGCTACGTGATCGAGGGAGTCTCTGGCGATGGAAGCACATTCTTCGGCATACGCGGAGACGGGTGCCCCGTGATTTGGACGGCCAACAGCGGATGCGAGACCCTGGACGGCTTCTTGCGAACGAGGGGAGTTGACGATCTAGTTCCTTCGCGAAGAATTCGAGCCGTTTCTTCGAATGGGACGGTGTTCGTTCTGCTGCGTGAGGCTGCGGCGGGCCCTCCGTCCGGATGGCTCATTCGCCTCTAGGATTGCTAACCATGATGGCGCCTTCGATGACTGATGGCGTGCCTAGCTTAGCTAGGCGCGCTCCCCTGAAACCAACAGCTCATGGGATGCTTGCCCGGGATCATGGTCCGCGCATCCTGACATTAACGCTGATTTCCGAGCCTCGTTTGTCGAATAGCAGCGGCATTGTCGTGTCACCGCGGTGAGGAAGCGCTCCATGGGAAACTTCATCATGAGCTCTCCACATGCAAAACTTGACGGTGGAAGGGGTAACAAAATGGGGTTGAAGATAAAAGTTCTCATCGCGTACTTGGCTTGTTTGGGTTTGTTGGGGATGCTGGGAGGCTGTGGCGGTGGGGACTCGGAGACCGTCACAGCCACGGCGACACCACAAGTTTCGGTGGACTGGCCGGCGCGTAGCCGGGGGTTCTCGGGACTTGCTTCGGCGCAATCGGTGACGATCACCATTCGCAAGGCTCTTGTGACCGGCGCAGACCTCACTTTCAGCCATGACCGTACGGCGTCGACCGATGCCTATACGGCAAATTACTCAGCGACACAACCTGTCACAGTTGGTCCGCACCTCGTCGAGCTCAAGTTCTATGCGGATCCAGGAGCGACCGGCTCTTTGGTAGGCACGGCATCTGTGGCTGCTTCGGTTCTTGCCGGAGGGGGCCTCGTACGAGCAGATGGCAGTCCGCTTGGCAATGTGCAGACAGCGGCCACGATTGCCAAGGTATCTCTAACGCCGGATCAGTCGGTGAATGCGGGCGCGAGCCAGCAACTCGCCTTCACCGCTCAGAATTCGGCCGACCAGTTGGTCGCGGTCTCCACGGGTTCGGCATTCTTCGGCGTTGCCACCGGCGGCACGAAGTTGACCGTTTCGCCTTCCGGAGTGGCACAGGGGTTGGCCCTGGGAGTCGCTACCGTCGTGGTCACGATTGACCAGGTGGCGAGCGTCCCGACGGCGGTCACTGTTACGGCGCCCACGCCCACGACCCGGAGCTTCGACGCCGAGACCACCAACTTGGCCTTCGATTCCAGCCGTGGGTTGATCTATGCCACTGTGCCCGCTACGAGTCCCACCAACCCGAAATCCTTCGTGGCCTACGATCCCGCAACGGGGGCCATCGTGAAGACACTGGCTATGCCGGTCGAGCCAGAAGTGATCGCACTCTCGGACGACTTCCAGTTCGCCTACCTGTCACAAAGAGACGAGGGACGGGTTGTTCGAGTCGATCTCCAGACCTTCTCCGTCGGGTTATCTTTCTTACTTGCGGCAGACCGGCTCGACCCTGTCTCCGCCATGGTGGTGCGGCCGCAGCATCCACACCAGGTCGCGGTGACTCATTTTATCGATCACAGCGATACCGAGCTCGCCATCTACGACGATGGCGTGCCCCTGCCTAAGAAATCAACCGCCATCCAACAGCTGGCTTTCGATGGACCCGCAAAATTGTACGGAGGACTGTTCGGCAGGATGACGACCTTCTCCGTAGACGATACGGGGGTCACCGCTACGTTCCACAACGACAACGCTCCCGGCCATTCCTATGCGTTCCTGTCCCAAGCCGGCGGTCGCCTCTACTTGAACACCTACGACGTCTTGGACGGAGTCACGCTCAACTCGCTGGGAACTTACCCGGGCCGACAGAGGAGTTCTCTGGTTATCCCGGATCAAAACGGACCCTATGCCTACGGGCTCACATGGGGCATTCCACGCGATCGGACATTGCAAGTCTTCCGCAAGTCCGACTTCGGGCAGCAGACAACCTTCACGATCCCGGACGTAGGAAACTCCACCAGCGCCTTCATTCAGCTGAGCCCGACGAGCTTTGCTTTCAATGTGTTTGCTCCCAACAAGATCACGATCATCGAAAACGTGTATCTGCCTTAGGCGCCGCATGTTCATTCTAAGTCTCTCGTTTTGGGCGCAGCGCAGCGCCCAATGCGAGCAACATGAGTCCAGCGATGCGGGCGCCTCCGCCGCCAAAGGTGGCGAATAGGTCGACAGCGTCTTGGCCGCTGCCATTGTTGACCACCTTCGGCATCACAAAAAATATGATTGCGCCATCCAATAGGAGGGCAGCACCCGGCGCCACGAGAGCCTCACTGAGACGCCATCCACGAATTCCCAAGGTTTCGGCCAGGAATTTGCTTGCTCAAAGCTTGTAGATGGCCCGATACTTGGCCGTCGCATACGCAAGCCAGTCCGTAGCTTCCATGGGCCTCCCCGTCACTTGAGTTACCAGCTCCCGTGGCGGAACCGAGCGACCCTTGCGATAGATCTTCTCCGTCAACCAATCGAGCATCGGCGCGAAGGATCCCTCCCGCATCATGGCGGCAGTGTCGCCAACCTCCTCCTGGAGGGTCTTCCAAATTTGGGCGCCGATGAGGTTGCCCATCGCGTAAGTGGGGAAGTAGCCGATGGAGCCGCGCGTCCAGTGAACATCCTGGAGGCAGCCTTCCGTGTCCGTCGCAGGGCGGATTCCGAGGTTTTCCTCGTACTTGGCGTTCCACGCCTCAGGCAGGTCCTTGACCTGTGTCTTACCGCTTAGGATTTCAACTTCGAGCTCGAATCGAATGAGAATGTGCAAGTTGTAAGTGAGTTCATCGGCACCCACCCGCACAAACTCGGGGTGCACCTTGTTGATCGCCCGGTAGTACGTCTCCAGGGGTACCGAGGCCAGCTCGGGGAACGTCGCCTGAAGGTCGGGATAGAAGCACTCCCAGAACGGCAACGAGCGTCCCACGACGTTTTCCCAGGTTCGCGATTGGCTTTCGTGAACCGCCAGCGAGATACCACCCGAGAGCGGGGTCCGGTCCCATGACACTGGGCAACCTTGTTCGTAGAGGCCATGCCCCATCTCGTGAAGCGACGAGGAAACGATCCCCTTCATGTATTCGCTCGCTCGCGCCGTCATCCTCACGTCGCCACTGCTGATAGTGGTGCAGAACGCGTTTGGAGCCATGTGAAGCTGCCCACGCCCGTAGTCGAAACCAATCTTGGAGGTCATGGCCTCGGCGAAGCCGCGCAGCCGACCGATGTCCCATGCACCGATCAGAAACGAGTCGTCTACGCTTTCGCCGTTGTCGCGAATGGTCCGAACGAGCTCCTGAATCGGTTGCTTGATGTCGCCGAACATCGCCGCCGCGTCGGCGCACTTGGATCCTTCCTCATAAATGTCGAGAAGCGGGTCGTAGATGTGATCTGTGTAGCCTAGGAGTTCCGCGGTCTCGCCGGCAATATCGAAGAGCTGTTCGAAGTACTGAGCCATCGCCGGGAAGTCGTTTTCAGGCTTTGCTCGTCGCCAAGTATCGTAGGCAATGGCCGCGATGCGCGCCTTACGCTCCACCAACTCGGTGGGAAGTTTGGACCACGAATCGACGTCGCGGCGAAGAACTCGAACCGTGTCTGCCGCCTCCGGGAGTCCTTCTTGCTCGGCGTCTTCCAGAGCGCGCCGCATGGTGTCTCCGGTGAGCACCTCATGGGCCATCCTCGTCAGGCGTCCGACGTGAGCGGTGCGCGCCGCACTGCCACCTGTAGGCATGAGAACCTGTTGATCCCAGTGGAGCAGAGAGGAGGCCTTGTCAAGGGCTTCGTATTCAGCGTAAAGGTCGAGAAGACGAGCAAAGGCGGACACGCGAACGATTGTATCGGCTCCGCCTTTGCGATGTGACGCTTACTTCAACAGATCTGTGACGACATGGCCGTGTACATCGGTAAGCCTGAAGTCTCGCCCTTGATATCGATAGGTCAGACGCTTGTGATCGATGCCAAGTTGATTGAGAATCGTGGCATTCAGGTCGTGTATGTGGACCGCGCCGGGCGTGAATTCGTCAACCGATGGGTTGATCATATTGCCGTCCTTGTCCACGATGTTGTAGCAATAGTCGTCGGTCTGACCATAGGTCGTGCCACCTTTTACGCCTCCACCGGCCATCCACATCGTGTAGCAGCGGGGATGGTGGTCTCGGCCATAGTTTTCTCGGGTGAGGCCTCCCTGACAGTAGACAGTTCGGCCAAATTCGCCTCCCCAGATAACGAGAGTGTCTTCGAGGAGACCGCTGCGCTTGAGGTCTTTGATGAGCGCGGCGCATGCCTGATCGACGTCTTTGCACTGCATAGGCAGATCGCCGGTGAGGTTGCCGTGTTGATCCCAACCCCGGTGGAAGATCTGGATGAACCGCACGCCGCGCTCGACCATACGCCGGGCCAATAGGCAGTTTGCGGCGAAGGTGCCCGGCGTTCTGGCTTCGGACCCATAGAGCTCGAAGATTTCGTCCGACTCTTTTGAGATGTCCATGAGGTCCGGCACGCTGGTCTGCAGCTTGTAGGCCATCTCATACTGCTTGATGCGGGCGGCAATCTCGGGATCGCCGAAAGCGCCGAGCTGCAGCTCGTTCAGCGCAGCGACGTCATCCAGCATTTGACGCCGGGTCTTTCGATCGACTCCGTCTGGATCCTTCAAGTACAGGACGGGATCTCCTGCCGAGCGCAGGGCGACGCCTTGGTGCTCGCTCGGCAAAAATCCGGTGCCCCACAGGCGCGTGTAGAGGGCCTGGTCGACTTTTCCAGAGGAGACTTTGGAGTGAAGGACGACGTAGGTGGGCAGGTTCTCGTTCTCGTTGCCGAGGCCGTAGCTGGTCCAAGCGCCCAGGCTTGGCCGTCCCGGTAGCTGGCTGCCGGTCTGGATATAGGTGACCGCCGGATCGTGGTTGATCGCCTCCGTCCACATCGATCGAATGACGCAAAGCTCGTCGACGACTCCCGACGTATGCGGCAGCAGCTCGCTGACCCAGACTCCATCCTGATGGTTGTCGTGCTTCTTAAACTTGTAGCGCGACGGCGCGATCGGAAATCGAGTCTGACCGCTCGTCATGGTGGTGATGCGCTGCCCCTTACGAACCTCAGCCGGCAGCTCGACATCGAAGTTCTCCTCCATCTTCGGCTTGTAATCCCAAAGGTCCATTTGGCTGGGTCCACCGTTCATGAAGAGGTAGATGACGTGCTTTGCCTTGGGTTTGAAGTGGGGAAGTCCCGCCCGCGGTCCGTGACCGTCGTTGCCCATCGCTAGCGAGGCCATGCCTCCAACGAGACTGCCTCCAAGTAGGCGGTGCAGGGCAGCGGTGCCGACGCCAAGGGCCGCATTGCCAAACAGCTGGCGGCGGGTCATCAAAAGTTCGCTTTCGCGGATCGGGTCCATGGTTGATCGTCTAGTGTTGAGTCAAAAACTCGTCGGTGTTCAGCAACGTGCTGCAAAGGAGGGCCCATGAGGCGAGTTCCGCGGCCGAAATGGCAGGATCTCGCGGCGAGTCACCGACTCCGAGTAGCTTCTCCGCATCGGCAGGATCGGCAGCATAGCGCTCGCGATACCGTTGAATCGCTCGGCCCAGAATCCGGCGCTCCGCATCTGACGGAAGTCTCGAAAGGCAAAGCAGATAGGCTTCTTCGAGTCGCTGGGCGTCGGTACGCTTGGTCTTGATCAGCTTTTCCGCCAACACTCGCGACGACTCGACGAACATCGGCTCGTTCATCGTCACCAGGGCTTGGAGCGGCGTGTTGGTTCGGAACCTGCGCACGGTGCAAGCCTCCCGCATGGGAGCGTCGAAGCTCAGCATCACCGGGTGTGGCGATGTGCGCTTCCAAAACAGGTAGAGGCTGCGCCGGTAGATACCGGGGCCCTTGTCTCGAGTGTATCGAGCGGTGGTGCTGTCGGCGAATGCGATGGCTTCCCACAGACCATCGGGCTGGTAGGGCCGGAACCCCTTGCCGCCGAGCTCCTTCCGCAGGAGGCCGCTCGCCTCGAGCGCGCTGTCCCGAATCACTTCAGCATCGAGCCGGAACCGAGGACCTCGCGATGCGAAGCGGTTTTCCGGATCCTTCTCCAGCTTTGCCGCGCTCGTCGCGGCTCGCTGCCGGAAGGCCGCCGAGGTCACGATCATACGATTCAGCTTCTTGACGCTCCAGCCCTGCTCGCGGAACGTAACCGCCAGGTAATCGAGAAGCGGCTGATCCACCGGGAACTCGCCCTGACTTCCAAAGTCCTCGGCCGTTTTGACGATGCCGGTTCCGAAATGCTGTTGCCACACTCGGTTCACAAAGACACGAGAGACAAGAGGGTTCCGCTCGGAGATGAGCCACTTCGCGAGTCCGAGTCGGTTGGCCGGCTCGTCGCCGTGGAGCCTCCCCAGTGACGCCGGGATCGCTCGCTCCACCTTGTCGGTCGGCAAGTTGTACTCGCCACGCCTCAGCACGTACGCCTGTCGTGGCTTCTCCATTTCGCGCGCGATCATCGTCATCGGAATCGCGTTCTCGTAGTCGCTCCGATCCTTCTTAAGCTTGAGATAATCCTTGGCCAAGGGCAGGTCGGCGTTGTTTTCGAGATATGCGGCTGCGAGCTCGGCAGGTTTCCGATCCTCGGGCTTGCCGGTAGTCCAAGCCGTGTGAAGCTTGTCCAGTCTCTCCTCGGCTTCTCCGCTCAGGTACAGGATAATGCCGTCGCCACCGCCGCCGTTGGAGATCTTGAACAGGATCTTGTTCTCGCCCTCATTGAGCGGCATGGTCACGGTATCGATCGGATTGAATGCGCGAAGCACCTTGTTGTTGTGAACAAGCTTTCCGTTGATCCAAACCTTGATTCCATCGTCGCTGGACACTCGAATGGTCAGCTCTCTCGCCTTCGGGGATGTGATCGTTCCTCGAATGTAGGCTGACGAGTTTTCTTTCGCCACGACGGGAGTGATAACCCCTTGTTTCAGGTCGAGCGGTTTCCACTCGACGGTTGCCGCCGGGTCCTCAGGGGGGAACGCTTTATCATGCGCCTCGTCGAAGGTTGCGCCACTAAAGGCGGCGCTCACTTGCCACGCGCCGAACTGGATCACCGGCTTCCAACTCTTGCTCACCCACTCCAGAGCGTCGGCCTGAGGAACCTTCGTGAGCATCGTGTCGAGCGACGCCTGCATGGACTTCAGTCGGTCCTCTTGCGTAGGCGTTGCCGCGCGCAACACGGGCGGCGGCAGAAAAGCGTTTTCGTCGAGCGGTCTGTCGGCCGTGCTGTTGAAGAATGCAAAGAGCCGGTAGTAGTCCTTCTGCGAAATCGGATCGTATTTGTGGTCGTGACAGCGGGCACAAGCGACCGTCATTCCCAGAAAGATGGTCGACGTCGTATCCACCCGATCAAAGGTGTTCTTGGCCAAAAACTCGTCCTCGATGGCGCCGCCTTCGCTGGTTGTGGGGTTCATCCGCACATAGCCGGTTGCCACCAACTGCTCTGTGGTCGGATTGGGCAGTAGGTCACCGGCGAGTTGCCAGAGCGTGAACTTGTCGAAAGGCAGATCCTGATTGAACTCACGAACGACCCAGTCTCGGAATGGGTAGATGCTCCGCTCATTGTCGAGATGCAGCCCGTGGGTGTCTCCGTACCGAAGTGCGTCCAGCCAGAATCGAGCCTGATGCTCGCCATACGTCGGATCTGCCAGCGTCCGATCCACCATGCGCTCGTAAGCGCCAGGCTTGTTGTCCGCGAGGAACGCCTTGATCTCTTGAGGAGTCGGCGGCAGACCGGTCAGAGTTAGTGCAACTCGCCTGAGCAATGTGGCCTTATCGGCCTGGGCCTCCGGCTTCAGCCCTTCCTTGTCCAACCGCGCCATCACGTACCGGTCGATATCGTTCTTACACCAGGCGGGGTCAGAAACCTTCGGTAGGGTGCCCTTCTTCGGAAGCACGAGCGACCAGTGCTCCTCGTACTTGGCGCCGCCGGCTATCCAACGCGTCAAGATGTCGATCTGATGTTCGCTCAATGCCGGATGTCCAGAGTCGGGCGGAGGCATGCGCATGCCGTCCTTCATGGAGATCCGCTTGATCAGACCGGACTGTTCGGGTTTCCCCACGGCGATCACACGACGGCCTCCGCGGTCCTTTGTCGCACTGGCGAAGGAGTCGAGCCGAAGATCGGCAGCGAGCACGCCGGCGTCGGGCCCATGGCACTTGAAGCAGTTTTCGCTAAGGATCGGCTTGACGTCCCTATTGAAATTGAGCGCCTTGGGTTGATCCGCTTTGGCGGCGGGGACGGGGGTGCTGGCCATCGAGGCGTAGGCCATCACAGAAACGGAAGCAACGAGCAGAGGGATTTGGGCCTTCATTGGCGATCAAACCGAGAACGCTTTATTGTATCGGGCTCCGAGTCGGCACACGCCGGAATTGATTGAAATGAGCAAGGGAACGCTTACTCTAGCCTCATTTGATGTCGATTCAAGATTTCGACGGTCGTTTGCGCGTCTGAATAATCAAATGACGGAAGTTCAAGCCCTGACGGCTCGCCTGGAGCGTTTAGAAAAACGGAACCGGTTGTTGACATTGATGTGCGGCGCCTGCCTTGCGATTCCAATCTTGGCGATCGTAGGTTGGCAGAGTACGACCGACACGGTGCGCGTCAAGCGGTTGGAGGTCATCGATGACCGCGGAGTGCCGATGATCACGCTGTCGACGGCTCGCAATGGCCAAGGCGGATCGATCGTTATGCGCGACTCTCTCGGCGAAAAGCGGTCCTGGTGGGAAGTCGGGCCGGAGACCGGCGCCTTTACGATCACAAGCGCGAAGGACGGCTCCAACGACACGACCCTCGGCATGCAGGTGGGCCCGAGGAACGGCCGCCTGGCGATTATTAGCAAGAACGGAGCCCTGCTCTCCACGAATATGGAAGGAGACGACCCGCGGCTGGAGTTGTACAACGCAAAGGGCGGCACGCTCTTTGCGGCCCCGTTACGACCGAAGAGCAGCGAATAGTGCTCGCCGGACCTTGAAGGCTGTGAGCCGGTCACGTCTCCAGTTACCTCCGGCCACCATGCACGTCGGAATGCATGGTGGTTACTTCCTTGGTTGTCGCTGCACTTGCACTTTCGGCGGGTGGGGCCAAGCTCCACCTCGAACGACAGGGCGAAGTGCTGTATTTGGTGGAAGGCTCGAGCCGGCTTCCGATCGTCGGCGAACCGGGGCTTGAAACACGAGTCGGCAGGTCGGTCTATCGATACGGTGATCGGATGCCTGCTTCGGTATTGGAAGGCGGAAGGACTCGGAACCTGGACCTGCAGAGCGCCTTTACGAACTGGATTGCGGGCGACGAAAAGATGGAGCACAAGGCTGCAAATCAGCTTCGTTACCTCAACGGACGGATGCCTGGAGGAGGCGTGTCTGCCTATCTGACGCAGGTCAGTCCGTTCGCTGGGAGAACACTTGGTTGCGTGACACTTCGGCTCAACACTGGGGCGACTCAGGAGGTGATGGGTCACATTCTAGTCCAGCTCGCAGGGGCAAAGATTTCCTTCGTGCGCTTTTATGGAGACGGCGTGGATGGCCCTTTGCTCATCTTTGCTGCTCCATCTGGCAGGCTCGTTCTTAGCAAAAATCGTTTCGTGACCCTCGACCGAGATGGCCTTGAGCGGAAGCCGGTCGCGAATGCTCCCGGCGGCGTCGCAGTGGGTTTGGCAAATCGCCGCTACGTCGTCTTCGAAAACGCGAACTACTTCCTCGTCGGATTCGACCTGCAGACTTTGAAGCCGTTCCCCATAACTCCCGCGTCGGAGCGCACTACAAGGGATCCGTTCTACCTGCAGGGGATTCCAAAGGAGGGCGATTATCTGTTGATGAGTCAGGGTGGTGGCCCGGAGGTGCGCCACTTTACGGTGCACATCCCCGATGGGAAACGTATCCAACTCAGCTCTCCCGTCCGCGAAACCTGGAGGAACTACGCCGTGGAAGTAAGTGGAGGATCTGCCACGGTCTACAGTGCCGCGACAGGTGCATTGATTATCAGCCTGCCACTATGGAAGAACTCTCAAGGCTAACTCGCCCGTTCGTAGGGCGGCGGCGAGTTTAGGTTGTCCACAGGAGTCGGCAAAGGATCGACCTGTGTTGGGAGCCCTGAGCTCGGGTGAATGGATCTAGCCTTTGCCTTCAGCTATTCTCAACGATGCGTGAGAATCGACCGCGAGAAGTCCGATGGGAGCGGATGTTTCCCGACGAGCTGAATGCCGCTTTGGACGAGTGCCCGGTGGTGTACTTTTCTTACGGGCTCTGCGAACCCCATGGGCCGCAAAACGCCGTCGGGCTCGATGCTTTGAAGGCACACGGGATCTGCGTCAAGACGGCTGAGGCGCATGGCGGGATTGTCGCTCCGCCCGACTACTGGCACATCCATGAAGTCGGTGGATACGCCCTGTGGGCTGAGCGGAACGTCGGTGAGGTTCAGCCGTGGCTGACCGCCGTGCCGCCCTGGATCCACTTCAAGAACGTCTGCTATCACATTCGGGCCGCGGATGCAGTCGGCTTTCATGCTGCGATCCTGCTCACGGGACACTACGGTCCAAACTGGCGTGACCTCAAAACCCTACTCGACATCCTGCAGCCCCATTTTTCGATGAGGCTCTATGGGTTGCCGGATTTCGAAGCGAATGTGCCCGGATTTCCCGGAAGTGGCGATTGCGGCGATCACGCCGGCAAGGTGGAGACCTCTCTCCTATGGGCGCTTGAACCCGATTGCGTGGACGTCTCACGCTTCCCGGCTCCGGGGGTGGACGGGCCGCACTTCGCGATGGGGCCGAACGCGCGCGAGTCGAACCGTCTCGCCGGAGAACGGATGGTTCGGGATGAGGTCGAGTGGCTGGGCGCCAAGGCGAGGGAGCTTCTGGGCGAATACCAGCATCCCATGCGTGTCCCCATGTCCTTCGCCAGACTCGAGGAGATCTGGAAGGATGAAGTCGAACCCACGCTGCCCTCGTTCGCTTCGATGCAGCTTCATTTCAAGGACGAGCATAATGCTCCGCTGACATCGTCCCGCTGGCGCCTCAACTGGGGCGAGGAAAGATAAAGGGCCAGGTTTCGAAACCCGAAACTGGCCCGTAGTTGCTAGGCGTTAGTCGATCGTGAACCAGAGCTGACCGCGCATGTCGTCTCCTTCGCCGGCTGCATGTAGCAACTGGCCTCGGAATCCTTCCATGTCACCGGTGATCCGGCCCGTCATCGTGTCGAATGTCAGCTCGAGATCCTTCCGATTGGGAAGCGGGTTGATGTCGACGTGGTCGTCCTGGTTTTCCAGGCCGCCGTCATCGTCCATCAGCCGGATTCTGAAGTTGACGTAGCGGTTCGCGGAAGATAAGTGCCATGTCCAGTTTTCGACAGGGCCATCATCTGTGCTTACCGTTTTCGTCTTCTTCATCTCCTTCCCATTCACCCAAATCTGCGAATAGAAATCGGCTTTGTCCGAACCGAGAACATCGATTTTGTCCAGATTGTTCGTCTGAGCGACTCGATGTATCTTCAACGAGAAGCTGCCAGCGCTATCCTGGGCCTGACCGCTTGGCGTGATCACGCTTAGGACGGCTGCGCTTGCGATGAGTAGCTTGCACACTTTCATAGCAGTTCATATGACTTGCATGTTCGCGATTTGGCTCCCGCGGGCCTAGGTCCGCTACCAGGAGAGTGGAGTGGAGAAGAGTGGTTTCGCCGTTTCGGCGATCTTCCGGCCTCTCACGCGATCGCCGAGACGGCGAAGCCACTATTTGGATCAACCTTGGGGGCTTGCAACGTGGTCGGCTGATCCGAGATAGTGTCTGTGATGTTAGCCCTTGTCCTCGTCGCGGCCGCCCAATCGCCCGATCTGCCTCGTCTGATGCGGAGTCCGACGCTGAACGCGACCACTATCGTCTTCCAGTTCGCGGGAGACCTCTGGAAAGCGCCGAGGAGCGGAGGCAGGGCGAGTCGTTTGACAGCCGATCCTGGCATCGAAGTTAGCCCAAGATTCTCGCCGGACGGCAAGTGGGTGGCGTTCTCCGGTCAATACGACGGCAACACCGACGTTTACGTCGTCTCGGCCGAGGGTGGCGTACCGCGGCGACTCACCGCTCACCCTGCGGTCGACCTCGTAATGGGCTGGAGCCCTGACGGAAAGTCCGTGTTGTTCCGCTCGACGATGCTGTCCAACACGGACCATCCGCGCCTCTACACGGTGGCGATCGGAGGGGGCGTGCCGAAGATGTTGCCGTTCCCTTCCGCGTATACCGGATGTTTTGCCCCCTCCGGCGACCGGCTCGCGTACAACCCGATGGCCAAGAGCCAGGCAGCCTGGAAGCGATATCGTGGTGGGCAAGTGACGCCGCTTTGGATCGGTTCGCTGAGCGATTCGAAGGTTGTAAGTCTGCCGAAACTGAACACGAACGACGAACGCCCGATGTGGATCGGCGACTCGATCTACTACCTTTCCGACCCGCACGGCCCGGTCGGGATCTCCTGCTACGACACTCGAACCAAGAAGATCACTGAGGCAGTGCCAGGTCAAGGCTATGACGTGAAGAATGCCAGTGCCGGCCCTGGAGCGATCGTTTTCGAGAAGTTCGGGTCGATCAACCTCTTCGATCTGAACACGAGGAAGACCAGCGAGGTGAAGATCCAAATCGACGGCGATTTTCCGGAGGTGAGGCCGCAATTCAAGCCGCTCAACGCCGTGCAGGGGTTCAGCCTTTCTCCGACCGGACAACGACTCCTAGGTTCCTCGCGAGGATGGGTCTTCACGGTTCCGGTCGCGAAGGGGGACTGGCGGGTGCTGGATGGGGCGCAGGGAGTGAATCGTCGCGAGCCCGAGTGGTCCCCAGACGGTCGAACGATCGCGTACTTCACCGATGAAAAGGATGTGCAGGAACTTGCACTGTACGACACCGCGACCGAGACGGAGCGCCGGATTCCCCTTGGCGATCCTCCCGCTTACTACAGGGACCTTAACTGGTCGCCAGACTCAGCGAAGATAGCCTATGGGGACAATAAGCTCTCGATCTGGGTGATCGACGTGAAGTCGGGCAAGAACACTAAAGTCGACACGGGTACCTACCGGGGCGGCAGCTCGGCCTCGCCGCGGTGGTCGAAAGATTCGAAGTGGCTGACGTGGAGCCGTGACCTGGACAACCACCTCGACGCCGTCTTCCTCTACAACCTCGACACCGCGAAGACAACTCAAGTCACGGACGGCCTCGCAGATGCCTCGAGCCCGGTGTTCGATGCGGACGGCAAGCATCTCTACTTCCTCGCGAGCACCAACGCGGGCGTCCTCGCCGATATCCAGGACATCGCCAATTTCAATTCGCCGAACATCACGAGCAGCGTGTATGCGTTGGTGCTTCGAAAGGACCTGCCGAATCCATTGCAGCCCGAAAGCGATGAGGATCCGGTCAAGAAGCCGGAGCCCAAGAAGGAGGAGCCGTTCCGAATCGACCTCGAACGTATCGAGCGACGAATCATCGCGCTGCCCTTGCCAGCCGCGGGCTACAACGGGTTGGAAGCCGGTCCTGCAGGCACGTTCTTCCTTCGCTCGAGCCCTCCACGTGCGACGGCAACGAGTCCGGGGGACTTGCCCTCGCTTTTGAAGTGGAGCTTTGCGGACCGCAAGGCGACGCCGTTCGCATCAGGCGTCATGGGATTCACCATCTCGGCGGACGGATCCAAGATTGCGATGATGCAGCGCGGTGGTGCGTTAAGCGTCGTGCCTACGGCCGCTCCGCCGCAGCCCGGTCAGGGGGCGGTCAGCGTCTCCGGTCTACAGGTGAAGATCGATCCGAAAATCGAGTGGCGACGCATGTACAGCGAGGTCTGGCGGAACCAGCGGATGCTCTTCTACGATGCGAAGATGCACGGGGTCGACACCGTCGCATTGGAGAAGAAGTACGAACCGTTCCTTGACGGAATCGTGTCCCGCGACGACCTCAACTACCTGTTTACAGACATGCTCGGTGAGCTCAGCGTCGGACACATGTTCATCGGCGGCGGGGACGTTCCGGGTGGCCGTGCGACTGTCTCGGGCGGGCTTCTGGGCGCCGATTTCACCTTCGAGGGCGGCAAGTACAAGCTGACTCGAGTCTACGATGGCGAGCGCTGGAATCCGGGGTTGTACGGCCCGCTCGCTCAACCGGGCGTCGATGCGCAACCGGGTGAGTACCTCCACGCCATAGATGGGATGGCGCTCGTCGATGCGACCGACATTTACGAGGCTCTGGAAGGCAAAGCAGGTAAGCAAGTAAAGCTCAAGATCGGCGCGAAAGCCGACGGATCGGATGCGCGTGAAGTCGTTGTCGTACCGGTGGCGCGAGACAACAATCTGCGGCTACTGGCGTGGGAAGAAGACAATCGACGAACGGTGGAGAAGCTCACAGGTGGACGCGTGGGATATGTTCACGTGCCCGATACGAGTGGTGGCGGCTGGGATGCCTTCAATCGATACTACTACGCTCAAACCGGCAAAGAGGGCATAGTCGTCGACGATCGCTTCAACCATGGGGGCTCCATCACCGGCTTCTTTGCCCGCGAGATGATGCGGCAGCTCGACTTCGGATCAAGGACGCGATACGGCAAAGACTGGCAGATCCCGGCTCAGATCTACGGTCCGAAAGTGATGATCACGGATGAGCTGGCAGGCTCGGGCGGCGATATCTTTCCATATCTGTTTCGCTGGCACGGCGTCGGCAAAATCGTGGGCAAACGGACCTGGGGCGCCATGATCAGCAACTACGGATTCAACCTGATCGACGGCGGTCGCATCAGCTCTCCTGACGATGCCATCTACGACCCGATCAGCGGCAAATGGGTGATTGAAGGCACCGGCGTAGCGCCGGACATCGAAGTCGACCTCGATCCTGCAATGTGGCGGCAGGGAAGAGACGCTCAATTGGAGAAGGCGGTGCAAGTTGTCCTCGAAGAGCTTAAGCGCCATCCGGTGAAGTCGATGAAGCGTCCGGAGTATCCAACCAAGACCAGGTTTCCGACAAGGCACGACGGCTAAGGTTGCACCGTTCGGAGTCTGCGCGCGTGTGCGTAAGTACGATCATTATATCGAAAAGCACTTCTATGTAGTCAAAGCAACTTACTCACTTTGCTGGAGAGTGCCCGCCACCCGCCTCCGCGGCATCCGTGGCGAGCACACTTGGGATTACATTGGAGGCCCCACTAACTAACCAGGAGGCTGAGTCTGCTGAGTGCAAATGTCCCCCGCCTCGTAGGTAAACGTTGAATCATCCATGCAGATGAGCGTATCCTCACAATTCCTTGCGTATGACTCAAAAGTGTATCTTCGAAGGATATTGCAGTCAGCTTGCGATGGAATGCATACGGATTCTTCGTGATACTCCATTGTGCTGCCAGGACACGAATAGCTTGCGTTACAAGCAGGTAGCCAGTATTGATGGGCCTTGTTCAGAGCGTCAGATGTGGTCCAGCAGGGGCTTGATCCGCATGCCACCAACGAGGGTAACGAGATCAGCATGAGCGGCCACGTCGCGGCTCGGGTATAGTGTCGAGTCATTTAGTTTCCAATCCTCCTGTCATTTTGGAGGCAAAAATTAAGAACCAAGTAAGGTTAGGACTATCACAAACTTGGGCGGTCGCAATTCTTCCAAAGGTTGGTCAGGCTAATGGGTTTCGGAGCTTTGAACTCCCAACAACTATCTGGTGCCACTTTCTGCACTGTGCCGTTCAGGCGTACGCCCAACACGGTGCCAACCGAGTTATAAAGGTATCTGCCGACACGGATGCCTTCACCGCGCGAAAAACCTCCATAGGCATGGTCCAAGCACCTGTAAAGAATGTCTAATTCCGGATCACTCGCTGGAATTGGTCTGCCATCTGGAAAGTTTGTGATGGTGGGAACCTTGGACCAGTTTGCGGTCATTCCAAGCACATTATCCCAATATCGACCGTAGTTTAGGTCATCACCACGTGTTAATGGGCATCGAAAGATCTCCTCGTTATGCGGATCGTATGCAGAAGATGTGAATCTGTCCATCAAAGATCCATTTGGAAATACTCCGTCGTTATCCGTCATGTAGAGGTTATACAAGGCTGCGATTTGACGGAGGTTAGAGGCGCAACTGGTTGCCGTTTTTCTTCTGGCTACTGTCGGGCCAACCACAATCGTCACAAGCGACATCAACATCATGAGGATGGCAACGACAACGATAACCTCAACCAACGTGAAGGCGTCACGAGTCTTCATTGAAGTACCTCCTCAATCAAACCGTCCTTTATGCGCACGATCGACGGTGTACCGTGCTCAGGAATGAGCAGCCGTGACCATTCCGGTTCATCAACAATTCTTTGAGAGTTCTCGTATCCAGGTGGTGCAGACCAGGCTAGTGAGCCATCCGGTTGCAGCAGTCTGAGCCTCTCCTGAGTAACTCCTGCTGACCTGAGGATCTTGCCAGAGTTCGAATTCGTGCACGGCGTACACTTTGTGGCAATCAATATGATCCCATCTCCGTGCTTCAAGGGGCCCTGAAAGTGTTGGCCAATTCGACGAACTGCTACCGGCTTGTTGACAGTTGCGCCACTCCATTCAAAGACGCGCTGAAGCAGTTGCCGACGCAGGGAGTCATGAGAATCGCCCTTTTCGAAGACATAGACGGTGGCTGCTCCGGTCAGGCATGCCGCGATGATAAAGAATCTGACGCCGTGATACTCAACGGAATCAATCGCAAGTGCGATAGCGACAGAAGACCAAAACGTCAGACAAAATGCACAAAAAGCGGTCCCAGAGAGTCGGGCGAACGCTAATGTGGGAATGATGCCTGCGAAGAGTCCTATACTCAGACACACTCCGATCACGCGAAGACTCTGGGATCTATGGAGATGGCTCAAAACTCGAAGCAGGACGCTTGCTGATGCAACGAGAAATGCCACTACGACCCAGGAACGTGGGAGCGAATTCCCTACTGTTCTACATGCCTCGCAACCCATGACAAGTACCCCTGCCGCTAGTGTTGCTATCACCATAAGGCCGACCGATGCGACTTGCGTCAGCCTCGTATGGATCACCTTAATATTGAGGACCGAATTAGTCAACAAGACTCAATAATAGTTACTTGGAGAGTTTTCGGCTCACAGAGACGTGATTGTGTGCCCGACATATGTCTACTATTCGCAGCAGATTGTCTTTATCCCAGCTTCCGGCTATCGTGTCGAACATGTCTTAGAACTCTGCCTGCCATGAAATGGCAGAGGCTGTCCGAGATGCGAACCTGCTTGCTTTGGAAGCACCAGTTTCGTGTGGTTGCGACATCGCCTCTGCAGCAGCACGTTGAAGGAGACGTCGATTTCGGGCTTCGTTTCCGCACCTGACATTAGCGGTTGCACCTTTTCACATCAGTTCATTAAACTTGTACGTTCGCTATTCGGCCCACCGGGCCCGTGCCCTATGTGGAAAAGTAATAACGTGGACCCAGGTGAGCGACTGTCGGCGGCCTTGGTTCAACGTGCCCGGCGTGCCCACTTTGCCGCGCTGGCGGCGGTGGCTTTGGTCGCCGCCGCCGCCCATTTCCTGACTTGGCAGTCGTTTGCGTCCTTTAAGGACTCCAGCGATGTGGTCACGCTGATGGGGCGGGTGATGTACAACACGACCGAGGTCGCGCGACATGCCCAGTTCCTAGCCGGTGGCTTAAGTGATCCTGAGGAGCGAGATTGGTATGTTGGGCATATCGAAGGGTTGCTCACGGTGTCCGATTCGGAACGCGCGCGCGTGTCGGACCTGATTGCCGAGGTCTTTCCGGAGTCCAAGTCGGCCAAGGAGAATCTGCAGGATTCGGAGGTGTCGCGGGTCCTTCTCCGCAGCGACATTTTGCGGATCGTGAAGGCCTCACGAGGTGAGAGCCGTGAAGACATCCGCCCGTACGTGACCTCTCTTCAGAAGCACGCTGAAGACTATCAGCACAAGGCTGGAGACGCCCTCACCGAGTTAAAGACAGGCGCGACGTCGCGCATGGTCCGCACTCAAATGCTGGGCGCGATCGGGGTGCTGCTCGTGTTGCTTGGTCTCCTGATCGAGGGGCACGTCCTCTTCCGGCCGCTGGTCGACCGGTTGGCCGAGGCGCTTCGCGCGGAGCGCGAGCGTGACGGCATCGAGCAGGAGAACCTGCATCTGGCCAAGCTGCAAAAGGCCACCGAGGAGGGATACCGCGAAGTCGAGGCACACCGGCTGGCGCTTCAAACCCAAGCCGAAGCCCTCAAAGTCGCGCTGGGTCGCGCAGAAGAGGCGAGCCGACTCAAGTCGGAGTTTTTGGCAAACATGAGCCACGAGATCCGGACGCCTCTTAATGGGGTGGTCGGCATGACCGAGTTGCTATCCCGGACCCACCTCGACAGTCGACAACAAGAGGCGGTGAACACCATCTCGGTGAGCGCGGAAGCCCTTCTCACCGTCATCAACGACATTCTCGACCTTTCCAAGGTCGAAGCCGGCAAGCTGAGCGTGGAGCCGGTGCCGTTCGAGCTCGAGGCCCTGCTCGCCTCCGTCTTGGACATGCATGCGAAGGCAGCCGCTGACAAGGGCTTGAGCGTCGCTTGGACGATCAAGGATGGATCGCTCACGAAACTCGTGGGCGACTCCTCTCGCTTGCGGCAGATTCTCACGAACCTGGTCAGCAACGCTACCAAGTTCACAGAACGCGGCTCGATCCAACTGACCGCCGAGACCTACCAGCGAGGTGGTGACCTCATGCTGCGAATCGAGGTCGTCGATACGGGCATCGGAATCGATCCCACCAGGCTTCCGCAGCTTTTCGATCCGTTCACTCAAGCAGATGGGTCCACCACACGCATGTATGGGGGGACTGGCCTCGGACTCGCCATCGTCAAACAGCTCTCAGAGTTGATGGGAGGCTGGACGGGGGCGTCGAGCGAGGTGGGAGTCGGCAGTCGATTTTGGTTTGTCGTCGAGGTTGAGCCGGCTGCCGCCGTCAGTGAGACTCAGACCGCCGTGGCCTCTCCGACCACCGTCCCCCTCGGACTCAGCGTCTTGCTCGTCGAGGACAATGCCGTCAACCGCCTGGTCGGAGTGCGTCTGTTGGAAGCGGAGAAGTGCCAGGTAACGGTGGCCCAAGACGGTCTTCAAGCCGTCGAGGAGTTTCGCCTAGGCGGATTCGACGTCGTCCTCATGGACATCCATATGCCGAGCATGGATGGACTACAGGCAACGCGAGCCATGCGCGAGATCGAGAAGACCCGCGGCCGTCGGACGCCGATCATTGCGATGACGGCAGACGCAATGGAGAAGGATGTCAGAACCGCCCTCGCCTCCGGCATGGACGATTGCCTAAGCAAGCCCGTGAGAGGCGCAGAACTCCGGGCCATGCTCTCGAAGTGGGCGGGGCTCGTCAAGCAATCCTAACACTGAAAGGGTGGTTCCGGCGTCCCGCCGGTCCGGAAAGGAGAATCCAGCCCCGCCAAGTGGACCGTCAGCGACTCGTTTTCGGAGGTAAGGCTTCGGAGGTAAGGCGAGTAAAGGGGGTAAGGAAGGTAAGGCGCGGAAGCTATTCCGACCGTCCTCACCCGCCTCACCTACCTAACGCCCTTGCCACGAAAAGCGAGCAGGACGCCAGAACCAACTTGTCTAGCCTTCGAAGATGTGGAGGCCGGCTTTATTCCAGTCGCTCAGGAATCGCTCGAGACCAGAGTCGGTGAGCGGGTGCTTGAAGAGCATCTGCAGGATCTTGAACGGCATCGTGGAGATGTGTGCGCCCGCCTGAATGGCCTGCACGACATGGAGGGGATGTCGGACGGACGCCACCAGCACCTCGCTATCGAATCCGTAGGTCTCGACCATGCGAACGGTCGCCTCGACTGCCACCATTCCGTCGTCAGAGATGTCGTCCACACGACCGACGAAGTTGCTGATGAACGTGGCGCCGGCCTTCGCGGCAAGAAGCGCCTGCGAGACGCTGAACACAAGCGTTACGTTCGTGCGGATCCCGCGGTCGGACAGTGTCTTTACCAAGCTGACGCCCGGCTCGATGAGGGGGACCTTGACCACAATCTGGGGGTGCCACGAGTGGATCTCAAGGGCTTCCTTCAGCATGGTGTCGTAGTCGGTCGCTACGACCTCGGCGCTAATGGCGCCGTCCGGTAGCAGCTCGCACATCTTGAGCACGGTTTCCCGGAAGCCCTTACCGGACTTGGCGATCAAAGACGGATTGGTGGTAACCCCATCCAAAATGCCCCAATCGGAAACCTGCCGCACTTCTTCGATATCGCCCGTGTCCACAAACAGCTTCACGGCCCAAGTTTACTAGCAGGGCCCTTGGGTTCGCCAAGCTGGACCATTACGGCTTTGCCGGTGGACCGGGCATCGCGACATCGCCGGCGATCCAGTTACCCCTTGACGCCGACGGGCAGATCTTATCGATCAGTTTCTGGACGATTGGAATCTCACGGCCCTTGTCGATCCAGGTCTGCTCGCCAGAATTCCGCTTCTCGTGCTGGATCGCATACCCGAATCCGCTGATCACCATGCCCGCGGTGATAGCCACCACTCGGGCAAGCTTGAGCCTCGCCGCCACCAGGCCTCTCGGGCAGTCTGCCGTCATGATCCGCCCATCGGTTCGTTGGTAGTACCGCACACAGAGCCGGCCCTCGCTCTTGCGAAGCAATTCTTCAGCATCAAACGTCGACATGCCGCTGATGTTGTAGACGTTCAATTTGCACTCACCACAAAACCGCACCCGGTCATCGCCCCGCATCTCGTTCCAGATGGCCGGGCAGGGGTTTGCGACGCGGAGGTTGACGAGAGGGGATTTCTGATCGGTCATGGGTGAGAACTCCTGAACTTGGTGTCACGCGACGGCGAGATCGTTCGAAGCAAGTTGTAAAGAATGGAGGTGGCCTGTCAAAGCTGGACGTGCCCAAGGTGAAGCGCGGCGCGTTCCCTCCAATCGCAAACCCTTCTGCGCTCCTCGGCGCCTTCTGCGGTTCATTCGCCTTTGAACATGCCTGCAGGCAAGTGCAGCGACGTCTCTTCCTCTCAATACAGGCACGGCGTCGGTGGGTCGTCTCGACGCTGGGAGTCTGTCCCTGTCGAGAAGACGGAGCGTCTGAACAAGCCAACCGACGCCTTGTCTGTCGTTGGAGGATCTGCGCTGTGCGGGATAGGACTCCCGCCCTTCAAGCGATAATGTGGGTGGAAGGGACGATGCGGTCTTTTACGGTTTTCTCATTTCTCTTGTGTTCAGGGTGTTGCTTCGGTCAAGGCACGTGCGTGCCGCCACCCGAGAGCCTTGCGATCAAGGCGCTGGCTTCCGGGACGGTCATCCCGGGGATCGGATCTTGCGACCTGAAGATCACGACCCAGAGTAGGGAGGCGAAAGCCCTTGTCCAGCAAGGTTTCAGCTTGATCCATTGCTTCTGGTTCAACGAGGCAGTGCGCTCGTTCCGCGACGCGACCCTGCTCGACCCGACGTGCACAAGTGCGTGGCTCGGTCTCAATGCCGCCCTCACTCTCCCTTGGCACTCTCCCGGACAACATAAGCCCGAGGCGGAGTATGCAATTCGACGTGCAGTCGAGACGTGTGGCGGGGCCAGCGACCTCGAACAAAGCCTTGTCGCGGCGTTTCGCCTGCGCTCCCACACCGAGGACGATCGGGAAGGTGAGTTCGAGAGGGCGATGATGCGCGTGATCGCAGACCATCCGGAGTCCTTCGAACCAAGACTGCTGCTGTCGGCTATTCGAACTCAGCTCTGCATGAATGACGATTACGACGAGAAACTGGACCCTCGAACGGAGCTCACCAAGGTCCTCGCCCTCGTCGATCCGATCTTGGCCAAGAGCCCCGACAACGCGGCGGCGCTCCACTATCGTGTCCATGCGCTCGAGGGAAGCCAGCCGGAGCGGGCAGTCGAGAGCGCGGACAGACTGGCCAAAGCCGCTCCCGCGAGCGGGCACATGGTACATATGCCGGGACACATCTACAACCGCGTCGGGCAATACGAACGAGCTCGGCAAGCTTTTCTCGCGTCGGTGCGGGTGCACGAGATGTATGCGACGAAGATTCCGGGAGCCACACCGGACGTGGACTGGAACTACGGCCACGACCTCGACTACCTCATCTTCAACCTGGCGGAAATGGGCAGGCTGAAGGAAGCCGAAGAGCTCCTGCCGAAGAACAACTCGTCATGGCGCGACCTCGCATGGCGCGCTGGACAATGGCAGAAGCTAGCCGAGAAAGCGAAAGATCCTTTCTTCGTCGGTATGGCGGCAGTGGAGAAAGGTGACCTGGCGGCCGCGACTACTGAGGCGGAGACTTTGGAGAAATCGCTCGCGAAAACAATCGACCAGAGCACGGGCCGATATATGACGACTCGGCTTCGAGTCGAACAGGTCCAAGCGTGCGAACTTCGAGGGCTGATTCTGAGCAAGCAGGGCCGGCATGAAGAAGCCATGGCCAAGGTTGCCCAGGGCGTAGCCGTTTTCGACAAGATCGGCTACTCCGAACCGCCCTACTATCCTCGGCCTCCGCAGGAGACTCAAGGCGCCTTGGCTCTGGCCGCCGGAAACTGGCGCGTGGCTCTGGAGGCCTATCGAAACGGTCTGCGACATCGACCCAATAGTGGGTGGCTACTCTACGGCGTCGCCGCCGCGCATGAACTCGCGGGACAACAGGCGGAGGCTCGCAAAGCTTATCAGGCGTTTCTCGCCGCCTGGAAAGGCGCTGACGAGGATCTGCCGCAGATGATGAAGGCCCGGGCGTACTTGGAGAAGCGATAAGACCCTGGTGAAATGCCTAAACAATCGCAATCCTGAGACTGCCCATTCTCCGAATGCGGTTCGACAATAAGTCGTGACTCGTTTGTGTGCAAAATGCTTCTCAGCGACGAGAGACATGGATTGATGTTGGAAGGTCATCAGGAGGCAACGGACGCCCTCGCGAGCCGACGTCACGGGGACTTGGCAGCCCTGCACACCCTCGCCCGCGCCCTCAGTGCCTTAGGTGAGGCAGAGACAATCCCGCGCCTCGTGGCGGACGCGATCTCCGGCTCGGTTGTCGGCGCAGACAACCTCTTTATCAGTCTTTACGACCGCACCACGGCGCGCTTGCAGTTCCCGATCTACAAGGTGGCCGGCGTCGAGCAGGACTATCCCGCACGAGCGTTTGGTGAAGGCGGGATCGGTCTCACCGAGTTTGTGATCCAATCGGGCGAACCGCTGCTCATAAGATCCGACGTCAGCGTGGCCTTCATCGAGAGGGGGATCTCGTCGAGCAAACACGATGCCAAGAGTATTGTTGCGGTGCCGATTTTCGAGGGTGATGAGGTCTATGGGGTGGTTTCTCTCCACGACTACGAGAAGGAGTACGGGTTTGACGACGCCGACCTTCATATCCTCTCGACCGTGGCATCGCTGATGGGCGCCGCTCTCGCGAACACTCGATTGGCAGAGGAGCAGGCTCGAGCCATGCAGCATCAAGCGCGTCTGCTCCAAATTTCGGCCGCCATCAATACGAGCCAAGAACTGACGGAGGTCCTACGACTGGTTCGGGATGCGGTGGTGGGCATCTGTGGATTCGACCGCGCAGCGATCTTCCTCTACGAAGAGGAGACGCAGATCATGTTCGGCACTTGGGGCACGCTACCGAACGGCGGTATCGAGGATATTCGTGGGTCGGCCTATCCTATCGACGGTGAAGGCGAGGGCTCTCTGGCGATTGCCATGCGGTCATCGCTGGGTTATCTCAAGGTCGATGACTATACGGCGATGTTTAAGCCGCCGGTCGAAGATGCGATGCACGGGGTCCATGCCTATGCGATTGTCGCCTTGCGGGCAAATCTGGAGACGATCGGCGCCATCGCGGTTGATAACAGTCGGAGCGATCGTCCAATTACGGACGCCGATATTCAGAACCTGTTGCCCTTTGCCGAGCAAGCTGCCGGCGCCATCCGCAAGGCGCGACTTTTCGAGGCGCTTCAGGCCGAGCTCATTCAGAGACAGAAGGCGGAGGACGCACTTCGGGTCCAGGCCCATGAGCTGGAGAAGGCTCGCGACTCTGCCCTTGCCGCCGCAAAGGCAAAGAGCGAGTTTGTGGCGAATATGAGCCACGAGATTCGCACCCCGATGAACGGCATCATCGGCATGTGCGGCCTCCTCCTGCAGACTCCCCTTGACGAGGATCAACAGGACTTCGCCGATACCATTCGGCACAGCGCGGACGCTCTCCTAAACGTCGTCAACGACGTCCTCGACTTCTCAAAGATCGAGGCGGGGATGATGGTCATCGACTCTATCACCTTTAACTTGCGTTCCGTGGTCGAGGAGGTGGCCGAGCTCCTGGCAGGTAGAGCCCATGAGAAGGGGCTGGAACTCGCCTACGTCGTGCCGCCCGATTGCCCCGAATGGTTCAGCGGCGATCCGGGCCGGCTTCGGCAGATCCTCACCAACTTGGTCGGAAATGCGGTCAAGTTCACGGATGCGGGAGAGGTGGCCATCGAGGTTTCTTGCGTCAAGCTCAACCGTTCAAACGCCCAAGTTCGCATCGACGTCCGTGACACAGGCGTGGGTATTCCGCCAGATCGCGTCCAAGCCATCTTCGACAGCTTTACTCAAGCGGATGGAAGCACTTCCCGACGATTCGGTGGCTCTGGTCTTGGTCTCACGATTAGTAGGCGGCTGCTCGAGCTCATGAACGGCACCATCGGCGTGGACAGTAGTCTCGGAGTCGGGAGCAACTTTTGGATCGAGTTGCCGCTAAAGCGCGAGATCGGAAGGCAGCAGCGCGTCACGAATCCGCAGACGATACAGGGCGTCCGCGTGCTTATCGTCGACGATAACGCCACGAACCGCCGCATCCTGAACAGGCAACTGCTCTCTTGGGGATGCGTTCCATCGGAGGCAACCGGTGCTCTCGACGCCCTTACCGCCTTACGTCGCTTGAAGCCTGGCGATAAACCGCAGGTGATCCTCATGGATTTTCACATGCCCGGTATGGACGGCATCGCCGCCACCCATGCGATCAGAGCTTTGGAAGGCTACCGAGACGTGCCCGTGATCATGCTCTCCTCGGCGGCGATCCAGGCGACCCGGGCTCCCGACGTCTCTCTCTTTGCGGCGACGCTCACGAAGCCGGTCCGGAGGGAGCATCTCCTCGAAGCCCTTCTCGTGACCTTCGGCGAGGCAAAGACCAGCCGGGTCCGCGCCCGACCAGCGGACGCCTTGCCGTGCCTCTATCTCGAAGTGCTGGTAGTCGAGGACAATTTCGTGAATCGCAAGGTCGCGAGGCGCATGCTCGAGCTTTGGGGCTGCAATGTCTTGGAAGCGGAAAGCGGTGTCGAGGCGCTTGAGCTGCTCGATAGGGTCAAAGCCGACGTGATCTTGATGGACGTTCAGATGCCGGAAATGGACGGCTACCAAACCACGGCGGAGATTCGAAGTCGGGAGGCCGCCTCGGGACTGCACGTGCCCATCATCGCGATGACGGCTCATGCCCTCACGGGAGACCGAGAGAAGTGCATCGCCGCGGGGATGGACGACTACATCTCCAAGCCGGTGAAGCAAGAGGAGTTGCTCGAGAAGGTGCGTGGCTGGGGTTCCAAATCCGGAAGCGAAGGACGATCCGGCGATTCGACAGAGGAGCCGTCCGAAGATGTCATCTTCGACATGGACCTCTTCGTCAAAACCTGTGGCGACTCCAAAGAGTTTCAGGAGGCTATTCTTATCGCCTACCTGCGCACAACCTCGAACTCGATCAAGGCGCTGCGCGAAGCTCTTGAAACACGTAACTCCGTCCGTATCGCTTCCACCGCTCATAGCCTTCGCGGCAGCTCGCTCACTGTCGGGGCATTGGCCATTGGCAAGATCTGCGACGACATCGAGTCGGATGATGACCTTGACGTTCTCGAGAACCTGGTCGAAGACCTCGCCGCCGAGTTCGAAAAACTCCAGGGTGTCTTATCGGGCCATTTTGAGCTAGGGGCGTGAGACGCCATCCCCGAACGGCGTTGGGCTTCGTTGAAAGGATTGCGGGGTTCGCATTGGCGCTAAGTTTTTATCTGGGATGCACGGCGGCGCCGTCTCGCCAAGAACCTTCCGCATTAGCTTCACCTCGACCGATCCCGTACCAAATCGTGCCTAGCCGGGGCCTCGCCAGCGACCTGACCTTGCCGGAGGCGTTTCTGGGAACCGGTGCAAAGGAACGAAGGCTCATTCAGGTTTCTTCCGCCGTCTGGCAGCAGAGCAGTCCTGTGGTGCGCGAGTTTATCCTTCAGCACGAGTCGGCCCACTTTTTGCTCGGTCCATCGGCCAACTCAAAGAGTGGACGCCTTTGGAGTGAGACCTTGGCGGACCTCTATGCGGTTAGCGTTCTCCATTCGCTTGGATATGAAACTGAATTGGATTCGCTGCGTAAATGCCTTCAGTCAACCCGTGGATTCGACGCGGGCCGCTGGACAATGATGGAACTGCGACGCGATGAAGTGCGGAAAGTGCACCGATTGGATCGCCTTCCTAATACGAAGTCAGCCACGGCGCGAATAGTTGATCTCGAGTCGAGCCGCCGTGGTTCGCCCGAAGTAGTGGCAAGTATAGAAGTGCGCAGTAATTCCTCTTCGCGGCAGCGTGTTGTGGTCTTGCTGGAAAGCGGGTTTGAGGAAGGTAACCGTTGGCACATGGTGGATTACCGACCCATCAAGCTCACGCTAGAGCCCTATCAGACCCTCAAGGACAAGCAAAGAATGTGGCAGTTTGCTGCCGTCGGCTTACAGAAGTCGGTTCGAGTGAAGCTTTTTGAAAGGGACGCGTACGACCGCGAGATTCATGCGATGTTGGGGAAGTCATTGCGACCACGCCCTCGGTGATTTGATACTTGAGGGGAGCTTGCATTGCTCAATGCGTTTGAGGAAAAAAACAAAGCCTCTCCCGCTGATCGCTCAACCTCCTCACCTTCCCCTCGTCAGATTGTCGTAGAACAGGAACTGGTGCGCCCACCCCGCCAGCTTGCCGAAACGCTCGCGGAAGATGCCCCCGGCTTCGAGATAGCGAGCGTCGGTTAGGGACTTGTCTGCCCATTCGGGACGATAGAGGCGGACGACTTGCTGCCAAATGTGGGTGTCGACCGGCACGGCCTCGGTGTGGTCGAGGGCGAAGAGGCAGATGCAGTCGGACAACTTGCGACCGATGCCCTTGATCTGGATGAGCTCCTCATGAGCGACCTCATACGGGCACGTTTTGAGTGATGAGAGCCAGCCCGGACCCCGATCGAGCAACTGCCTTGCTGCCGAGGTGATCGTTCCGGCTCGGTATCCGAACTTGCGATCGCGGAGCTCCGATTCAGGGATCGATGCGATCTCCTCAGCGGTGGGGAATCGATGCACCGACATTCCGTCGACAACTTCCACGATGGGTCCATAGGAAGCAAGCTGACGGACCATCTGCGTGATCCGGGCGACATTGTTGTTTGGCGTACACAGGAACGAGAAGAAGGTCTCTTCGGCATCGCTTGGGCGCAGGACGCGCAACCCCCGCAACGCTTCCATGTAGGCGCGCATTCCTGGATCGAGTTCCGCAATCTGAGATTCGATGGCGTCGGCATCCCAGTCGAGCCTGAGGAGACTGGACACGTCCACTTGGGACGCGTTCGTCTCGACTTCGAGGGTCGTCGCTCCTTCCCAGGTGAATCGATACCAGTGTCTCCCCTCAACGCCAAACCAGGAGCCGGAATCGGACTTGTACCATCGAAACACCTGTCCACCGGCCAGACAGAGGCTTAGGTCCAGACGGCCCACGGGGACTTCGACGCAAAACCGATTCAGGGCTCCTCCGACGGTGATGCCGGCAACAGCTCTAGAAACTCATCCTCTGTCATGACCGTAACTCCGAGCTGTTCGGCCTTCTGCAGTTTGGATCCAGCCCCTGGACCGGCAACGACGACACTCGTGTTCTTCGAGACGGACGCGGAGGATCGTCCTCCCAGTTTCGCGACTAACTCCTCGGCATCCTCTCGCGCCATCTTCACGAGCTTCCCAGTGAACACAAACGTCTGACCTGCAAAGAGATCGCTAACGGGCGCGTCCGCTTCTTGGGGCGAGACACCAAGGGAAAGCAGATCGTCGATGAGGCGTTGATTTGCCGGGTCCTCAAACCACTCCTGAATGTCGGCAGCGGTCGTGGGTCCAATGTTCGGAATCGCAAGCAAGGTGTTGTAGTCTGCTGTTCGGATCGAGTCAAGAGACCTCAGCTCCCGCACGATATCCGCGGCGCTCTTGTCACCTACCGCCGGTATGCCGAGGCCGAAGACGAGCCGAGGAAGCGGCCTCTGCTTGGAGGCCTCGATGCCGTTCAGGAGGTTGTCGACGGACTGCTCGCCGAATCGTTCCATGGCGATCAGGTCTTCACGCCTCTCGTGGAGCCGGTAGATGCTCGCGACATCGGTGAGAAGCCCGGTTTCAAGGAAGCGGTCGATCAGCTTCTCCCCGAGTCCCTCGATATCCATGGCCTTGCGAGTCACAAAGTGCCTAATCTTGGCCGCGACTTGGGCGGGGCAGCTTCGATTTGGGCATCGCAGAACGACTTCGCCTTCCCTTTTGGCGACCGGCGTGCCACACACAGGGCAAACTTCGGGCGCAGACGGTGCGGGCGGATCGCCTTCCCGTTTGTCCAGCAAGGGGCCGACTACTTCCGGAATCACGTCTCCCGCGCGCTGGATGATGACCATGTCGCCCTCCCGCACGTCTTTGCGGGCGAGGTCTTCGTAGTTGTGCAGGGTGGCGCGAGTGACGGTAACGCCGCTTACTTGGACGGCTTCCAGATCCGCGACGGGCGTAATCGCGCCGGTCCGTCCCACTTGGGCGAAGACGCGGTTGAGCCTCGTGAACGCCTGCTCGGCGGCGAACTTGTAGGCCGTCGCCCACCGTGGACCTCTCGCGGTGAACCCAAGCTGGTCCTGTAGGTCGAAGGAGTTGACCTTTACAACGACGCCGTCGATCTGAAACGGAAGGTCGTGGCGGACCGACTCCGCCCACCGGACGGCCTCGACGAGGCCGTCCGCTCCGGTGACGACTCGAGTGTCGCGAAACACTGAAAAGCCAAGATCGCGCAATCGCTCCAGGAGCTCGGATTGCGACGCCACCGGATTTGAGTCGCTCCGGGGGAAAACGGCGCCGTTCCCGACTCCGTAGGCAAAGAAGCTCAACTTGCGCGCGGCGGTCAGACGGCTGTCGAGTTGTCGCAGACCGCCGGCCGCGGCATTGCGGGGGTTCGCGAACACCTGTAAGCCTCTAGAAGCGCGGTCGTCGTTCAGCTCCTGAAATACCTTCTTGAACATCACGACTTCGCCACGGATCTCAAAGACGCCTGAGAGGGCATCGCGAAGCCTCAGCGGAATTCCACGCACCGTTCTCGCGTTCGAAGTGGTCACTTCGCCAGTGGTTCCGTCGCCTCGCGTGGTGGCGATGCTGAGTAGGCCGTCGTCGTAGGTGAGCGAAATGGATGCGCCGTCGAACTTGAGCTCGACGTAATATTCGACCTCCGCGACTCCAAGCGCCTTCTTGACGCGTTCGTCGAAAGCCCGCAGCTCGTCTTCGCCGAACGTGTTGTCGAGCGAGAGCATGGGCACGAGATGCCGGTGCTGGGGGAAGCTGCCGATGGGGGTGACACCAACGCGCTGTGTGGGACTGTCGGCAGTCCGTAGCTCAGGATGTGCAGCCTCTATGTCGACCAGCTCACGGAACAGTCGATCATATTCGCTGTCGCCGATTTCTGGCGCGTCCATCACGAAGTAGAGGTAGTTGTGTCGCTCGAGCTCGTGTCGAAGCCATTCGGCTCGCGCTGAAGAATCCATCGCGTGGCAAGGATACACCGGGGCCGAGCACTTTGGAGTTTCGGCTGATGGAGTCCACGGCCGATGAACAGATCCACATCCCAGTGTCGCCCCGGAGAGGCTTTTGGGCGAATGATGGAAAAAGTCCCGAAGGGAACGGCGATTTATCGCAAGAAATCGTCAAGCAATTAGAATTGCCAATAGGTTGAAGGACCTATTGCCCTTTGTGTTGTGAGAAATCGCCAATAGAATGAATACTGGCCCGATTCCTTTCTGGAGATTCAATTTATGATCAAATGGATAGCGGCCGCCTTAGTCGCGGTTTCGTCCTCTGCAATTGCCACTGCCCAATCCTCCAGCGGGTTACCGCCCGGGAAGAGCCTGGGAATTCCCACGGGTCGCAAGAATGGCACGTTTGCTGGCTTCATCGTGGTGAAATACAGCCCGAGCGAAGCTGCCGCGATCGAAAGTCGAGCTGCGATGGCGACCAACGCGACTCCCGAAGTGGACGACGCGACTTTTGTTCGCCGCCTTCCGAACACAGGCTGGACCCTTTGGCAATTTCCGACGCTCTTGAAGTTTGATGCGGTGAAGAAGCGGTTCCTGAGCGATCCGAAGGCGCTCTATGTTCAGCCTCTGAATCGCATTTACACGCTCTGGTCGGAGCCGAATGACTACGACTGGGGGCAGATCGAGACCGACGAAACCGTTATCTTGAATTTTGGAGAGCAGGAGTTGTCCTTTACGCGACTTTGGCACCTTGACGATATCAGCGCGGTCGGCGGCTGGTCGGCGTGGCCGAACCAGTGGTACACGGCTTCCAACAAGCCCACGACGTCGCCCACCATCGCGATCATCGACACGGGTGCGGACTTGACTCATCCCGACTTCTCGAACTCCGGCGGTTCGGGCCCCTACACCTCCACGGGAGGTCAGTTGCTCAAAGGCAACTGCAAACAGTTCCAGTTCGGCGAGGTCATGACTTCCGGTGGCAGTGCAAAGGACACGAATGGGCACGGAACGCACGTCGCGGGCTTGGCGCTCGCGGCAGGGAACAACCAAGGGTTTTCAAGCCACGGCGTGATTGGTACCGGGTACGCGTGCCGAGGCATGATCCTCCGAGTCTTCGACAACAGCGGCAACGGAAGCGACTTCGACGCGGCGGGAGCCCTGTATTACGCTGCCGAGAAGAAGGCGAATGTGATCAACCTTAGCCTTGGCACCGAGAACTATTCGCAACTGTTCCAAGATGCCTGCACTTTTGCGTTCCAGTCCGGTTCCCTCGTTGTTGCGGCAGGTAATGAGGATGGACACGGTGGTGGCGACCTCGGGCCGATCTATCCGGCTGCATGCAGCGGTGTTTTAGGCGTCTCTGCCAATGGCCCCAACCAGATACCCGCCACTTCCACATACTCGGGCATCGGATATTACGTCGACGTTGCGGCGCCGGGCGGCGACCTGGTGCAAGGCGACGACTACATGATCATTCAGTTCGTTTGGTCGACCGCTACACGTGGCCCAAGTTCCTTGGAGGACCTGAGCAACCAAGGCGCCGTATATCCGCCCTACACTCGAAACTACTCCTACCTGGCAGGTACATCGATGGCCTGTCCCATCGTCTCCGGCGCCGCCGGCACCTACATGGGCGCCATGGGGCTTAAGACTACGATGTGGAGCAATCTCCGAACCTATAGGGCGATCCAGAAGAGTTCTGATGGTGTGATGGGCGCCGCTAACGGCGGATGGGAGCCGTACCAGGGCTATGGATCATTGAACATGGAGTCTTTGAACACCGCAACCGATAGTCGCGGTTCAACAGCTGGAGGCGTCGAGGGCATCGTCTACTCCAACGGAACCCCGGTCGCCAATGTCGCCGTCAAGGCGAAGAAGATCGGTGGCACTTTCACTTTCCAGACGACCACTCAGGCTGATGGTACGTATCGGTTCGATCCCCTGCCCCCTGCCACGTACACCGTGACGGTTGCCCCGTTCGGGCAGGTGAAGTCCAAGATCGCTGAGGTACAGGCAGGTTGCGACCTCACCGGCCACGACTTTTGGTGTGGCACGTACACCGGAGACGAAACCAACCCGTCGTTCGGCAAATACGAAATCTCCAAGATCACGAAGACGTCGGTGAAGACGCTGTTCTGGATGTACGACCGCGAGACCGGTATCGACTCGATCAAATTCCGGATCGGAACGACGTCAGGTGGAACCCAAGTCATGGCCGACAAGGAAATCCCCTGGAGCATGACCGCAGCGACGTTCAGCGGTCTCAACATGACCCCGGGGCAGACCTACTACTTGCGAGCCACCTTCACGAATGGTGCGGGCCTAATAGGCAAGCAGACCCTCTCCTTCGTCTGTCCTCCGTAGGATAGGGCCTTTCCGGTCCCCTCCCTGGACTTGCAAGGTTATTGCTCGCAGGTCTGGGGTTTGGGGGCATCGAGCCTGCTCAACCCTCTGTCCTGTTCGACGACAGAAACGGTACGCATCGGTTGCTCGTACCGACGCTCTGGCTTCTCGGCAACAACAAACTCCCAGCGTCGGTTTGAGCCAACCGACGCCTTGCTGCAGATCATATAGGTGTAGGTCAGCTTGTTCTGGTTTCGTACGCACCGTGGTTCGCAAGCGCCCGAAATGCGATCTTGAATCCACCCTGAACTTATCTCATTCGTGGCGGGGTAGGCGTCGGTTGGTTCGTACCCGACGCTCTGGCTTCTCGGCAACAACAAACTCCCAGCGTCGGTTTGAGCCAACCGACGCCTTGCTGCAGATCATATAGGTGTAGGTCAGCTTGTTCTGGTTTCGTACGCACCGTGGTTCGCAAGCGCCCGAAATGCGATCTTGAATCCACCCTGAACTTATCTCATTCGTGGCGGGGTAGGCGTCGGTTGGTTCGTACCGACGCTCCGGAGCTCTTGGAAGGGACGAACTCCCAGCGTCGGTAAGACCCAACCGACGCCTACCGTGCCTGACTTTGATGAGGAGGAAGCCCCGAGCAGGCTTTCAAGTTCGGGTGGCCCGACTTGCAACGTCAGTCGCGGTTTTGGGTGACATCGCGGGAAATCACCAAGTTGGGTGATGCCGTGAGGGAGATAGTGCTCCCTAAACTAAATCGTGCTCGCGTTGCTCCTTATGTCACCGCCGACAGTGGGGCTGGACGAGATCCTTTCGAATCCAAAACTGGATGGAGCAATCGTGGCGGCGACCGTGTGCGAACTGGACGGAACGAAAGTGTTCGAGAAGAATTCAAACCTCCACGTCGTGCCCGCCTCCAACCAAAAGCTGCTGAGCAACGCGTTCGCGTTGTACGTGCTCGGCGCCGGTTTCAGGCCAACAACCAGTTTCTGGAAGATGCCTTCAAAGACGGTCGTGGAGACCTCGGGAGATCCGCTCCTGTCGTACGATCAGATCGTCGACGTGCGAGCAAGACTCAGGCTCGATCTCAGGCTGCCGGTCGAGGTGAAGGAGCCGTACGCGCCCGGCATTCCGTCTACCTGGGAGTTCGACGACCTCCCCAACAAATACGCGGCCCCCATCACGGCATTGACCGTCGACCGCGGCTCGTTTGAGTTGTGGAAGAAGGGAAGTCGCATCGTAGCGGTGCCTCATGGCCACGGCGTTCGCATCAACGCGACTCAGAGCGGGGGTGCTCTGAAGATCACCTACGACCCGATTCATCGCGTCATCGATGTCCAGGGCAAGTGGCCGGAGAAGGACGAGCGCATTGAAACGCTCTCCATCTGGGAGCCCGACAAAGGGGTCGCCGCCTTGCTCGGGAGTAGGTTCCAGCGAGTCGATAAGACTCCCACTTCGATTCCCGACTTCACCGTCATAGGGAAGCCGATGTCGGACATGTTGCCGCTATGCCTTCAGCCGAGCGACAACAACATCGCCGAGCAGTTTCTCCTCATGGGCGCCCGGGCCCAGGGCGAGTTGGGCGAGGACCCGTACACGATCGCACTCGAGAGGCTAACGAAGTTTCTCACGCGGATCGTGGGCGTCGCTCCAGGAGAGGTGAAACCATACGACGGCAGCGGCATGAGCCGCCACAACTACGTCACAACGCGAGCTTTGGCTCGGCTTCTGCAATGGTGCAATATGCAGCCGACGGCCGACGTTTGGCGGGCCTCGCTGGCGGCTTCCGGCAAAGGAACCCTGGCAAATAGACTCAAAGAGGTCACGTTTCAGGGCAAGACCGGAACTCTCGACATGGTCAGTGCCCTCTCAGGATATGTGAAGCACAAGTCTGGTCAAGACTTGATTGTCAGCGTGGTCCTCAATCAGTACGGGTGCGCACCCAAAGATGCGAGAGACATCTTGGATGCTTTTGTCAGGCAGGTGGCTGCGGTGGACCTTCCCGCCACGGAGGGCGATTATGGAACGAATTAGCGAACTACTCCCAAGCAAAAGTCTCGTCGTCTTGATTGTCATCGGTCTCATCGACCTGATCGCCACGGCAATGCTTCATGCCCGTGGTCTGATCGTCGAACTGAACCCGATCATGAGACCGGTCATCGAACATAGCGAATGGCTCTTCGCGCTGATCAAAGGCAGCACGCTACTCGTCGCCTACCTGACGATGATGCAGTACGCCCGACAAAACATCGACTTCGTAACGAAGGCGAGCCGCATGGGCATCATTCTGTACACCGGCATTTGGCTGGTGTGGTTTACGGCGGCGATGTAGGGAGGGCGAATGCGCTCCCCTAACTAACCGTGGGAAGTTTGGAGTTTGGAGTTTGGAGTTTCGAGTGCCCGGAGCGCAAGCGATCGGCCCCCGTGATTTCGCCAAAAAGACAATTTGGTCGGGATGGCTTACTGGAACGCGAAGCGAGCCATCAGCCACACCGCCCCCCCGCTGAAGCCAATGAGAGGTTAGTTCTCTACTCAAAAGCCCCGCGTCAGCGGGGTCAAGTCGCTCCTAACGTTATAGCCACCGCTTACCGAGAAGCCACACTCCAAACCGTCTCCCTCTCCAAAGCCTTCTCCAGCATCTGTAGGTACTTCGCGTGCGGGATGCTGAAGGCGCCCAGCGAGTGCAGGTGCGGGTTCATGATCTGAGCATCGAAGATCGTAAAGCCCAACTCGCGGGCTCGGTTGACCATCGCCCAAAGCGCGAGCTTGGATGCGTCCGTGGACCGATGGAACATCGACTCGGCACAGAAACATGTGCCAAGTGCCAAGCCGTAGACTCCGCCAACCAGACTGCCGTCGAGCCAGCATTCGCAGGAGTGTGCCCATCCTTGGCGATGACACTCCGTGTAGGCGCGAACGAAGTGCTCTGAGAGCCAGTTCTCGTCGGGACGAAAGCACGCCCGCATAACCGACTCGAAAGCGGTATCAAAAGTGATCGCGTACTGAGATGGCTCGGTGACGGCAGGTTCGACAAGCGTCCGCCTGATGCGCCGGGCCAGGGATTTCGAGACATGGATGCCTTGAATCGGAAGTAGGGCCCGCTCATGGGGAAGGAACCACTCGACTTCGTCATCATCCAGCGTCATCGGGAAGGCAGCTTGTTCGTAGCCATAGCGCAGCAGCCACGGTGTTAGCTCTTCACCTTTCATGTCCGAACAATGCCTCAGCCGCATAGACGGCCTGAGATTCACCGTCCACCGAGCACAGGAGCTGCCCCTCCGAGCCCACTCCAAGGGCTAGGGCAAGCTCGCCCGTCGATAGCTTGTAACTTTTGCCCGGCGTTCGATCAAAGGCGTCCCAGATCGGCGCCAGATCTGCCCATTCAGACGGCTCAGGGAGCATGCCAAGGCGCGTCGTGATCAGTCGCGCGACATTCAAGGCGTCGTAAGCAAGTCCATATTCGAGATTCAGGCTGGTGGCAAAGTCGGATACCTCTACGGGGAGTTCAGTCTGGTTGAGGTTGATTCCAATGCCCACGATCGGGATCGCGCGTCCTTGAGTGTCACGAATCAGCTCAGTCAAGATGCCACCCACCTTCCGCTCTCCAATCACGAGATCGTTGGGCCATCGCAGTTGTACGTGAAGGGCGCCGGCTGCGGCCAACGCGCAGGCCATGCCGATTAGGTAGGGCTTGGGATGGTCGGCATAGTCTCGAAAGATGAGCGTGAAGGTGAGGGAAGCGCCCGGCTCGCTGAACCAAACCCGCCCAAATCGTCCCTTACCGGCTGATTGGTGCCAGGCGAACACTGCTCCGGCACTTTCGTTCGACCGCACGATGTCAGCGGCCACGTTCTGCGTACTGTCGACTTCCCCAAGTTCGATCCAGGGTCCCTCGGGCGACTTCACTCAATCTCCATGTGGAAAGGCAGTGCAACCGCAGAGTGGGTGAGAGCGCCTACAGAGATCAAGTCCACGCCGGTTTGGGCCACCGCCCGCACCGTGGCGAGATCGATGCCGCCTGAGGCTTCGAAAAGGCACTTACCTTTGAACTGCTTCACCGCCTCGCGCATGTTGAAGGGATCCATGTTGTCCAGCAGCACCACGTCCGCGCCGGCGTTGATCGCCTCTTCCACCTGCTCGAGGCTTTCGCACTCTACTTCGATCTTGGTCATGTGGGAGACGTACCGTCGAAGGGAAGCGACCGCTTCCGTGATGGATCCCGCTGCGCGAATGTGGTTGTCCTTCACCATCGCCCCGTCATAGAGCCCCATGCGGTGGTTGTGGCCCCCGCCACAACGAACGGCATACTTTTGAAGGGTTCGGAGGAGGGGAAGCGTCTTTCGCGTGTCCACGATGCGGGCTCCGGTGCCTTCCACCTTCTGAACAAACTTATCGGCGAGAGTGGCAACTCCGCTCAGATGCATGAGGAAATTGAGGGCGGTTCGCTCGGCCGTAAGGGCTCGCCGTCCGGGTATCGAGCCGTTCATAACAAGTTCTCCCCGTTGTACAAACTCGCCATCGAAGCGGTGAATCTCCAGGAAGGAGGACTCCGGGTCGTTACCGTAGGGCGCTAACAGATACTCGGCGACTCCGACTCCGCATAAGATGCCATCGGCTTGGACCTCGATCCGCCAATTGACCATAAGCTCGGGGGGCATCACGCCGCTCGTGATGTCGCCGCTGCCAACGTCCTCGGCCACAGCCTCATCGACAATCATCCACCAGTTCTGGGGCTCAGGCTGAAGCCAGATACTCACCCGCGCTGTTTACCCCTTTGGCGCGAACCAACCCTAGACATACCTAGATCTCGCGCCCCAATCGCATGCCCTGGTACGTCGCGGCTTCGACCGTCGCCGGCTTATTCGCGTCACCGATGACATGTACTTCCGTGACTAGGTCGCGAAGCGCAACCGCCAACACGTCGACTGCAATTGAGCCCGCCGCTCCTACTACGGCATCGATCGGACCCAAGGACGTTTCAGTCCCTCTCTGCACGTCTCGAATGACGGCCTCGTCGTTCCAATAGGCGATGTCATGTCCGGGATAAAACTCCATGCCTCGGTGCAGGAATCGGCGATACAGCTCGTCGCGCGTCCAGAGTTCGGCTTGAGGAGAAAGGGATGGGAATGGAGTGACGAAGTGCACTTTCGCACCTAAGCCGGAAAGACGGTCCGCAACTACGATCGGTCGCATGAAACCTTCGCGGTCGAGGACCAGAACAGTCTTTGCGGAATCCGCTGCGCCGTCGAGCGCCTCGTGGACAGTAAGCGCTTCTTTGCCGTGGACGTAGAGTCTGTCTGGCCTCGAGCCGGTGGCGACGATGACGGCGTCCGGCTCCAGTGAGAGAATTGACTCCAGGGTGGCCTCTTCGCCAAGTCGAACTTCAAACAAGCCTTTGGCCGCCTGGCGCTCATAGAATTCGGCGATTCGCATCCACATCCCTCGGGTCGGCGACTCGGAGCCGATCCGCACCTGACCCCCGATCGACGTCGAGCGCTCCAGCACGATAACTTCGTGTCCTCGGGTTGCGGCGGTGAGTGCCGCCTCCATTCCAGCAGGCCCAGCCCCGACGACGACGACACGCTTGCGTTTCTCGAGTGGCGGCAGTTCGGACCATTCATATTCGCGCGAGGTCAGCGGGTTGTAGACACAAGTCATTCGGTGCATCGCGTGGTGGCAGCCTTGCAAACACCGCGTGCAATACCGAATGTCTTCAAGGCGACCTTCAAACACCTTTCGGGCGAACTGACCGTCGGCAATGTGGCTCTTGGTCATCACGACGATATCCATGGCCCCGGATGCGACGGCTTCCTCCGCCATCTCGGCTGTCGTGATCCGGCCAGCGTGCATGACGGGCAGTTTTGTGCCTTGTCGTAGCGCGGAGACGAGTGGAATCCACTCGCCGTCAGGGCGCGCCATCGGTCCGTGGTGCAGCCGAGCGTCGCCGCCCGTCAAGAGGACGTAGTCGACGAGCTTGTCTTCCTCCAGCTTGCGGATGACTTTCGCGTAGTCCGTCGGTTCGCTGCCGCGCTGGTCCATGTCATCGGCCTTCAACCGCACGCCGACAACAAGGTCAGGTCCGACTGCCGCCCGCATCGCCTGCAGTGTCTCGATCATGAATCTCATCCGGTTCTCGAGTGACCCTCCATACTCGTCCGTCCGCTCGTTCCACATTGGGTTGAGCATTTGAGAATGAAGAAACCACTCGTGGCTATGAAGCTCGACCCCGTCGACTCCGCCCGCCGCCGCTCGTCCTGCCGCCGCACCAAAGCACGCGATCATGTCCTGCAACTCGTCGATCGACGGCACGTGACGCTTGTTCAGGGCTCGATACACCGGTTGGGTCGACTTCGCCGACGGAACTGGAAGCGTCAGGGGCACTCCGGGCAAGGGATAGAACCCGGGATGACATAGCTGAGCCATGATCGGAACCCCATGCCGGTGGCCCGCGTCGGCGCACATCTGATAGCGCGGAATGACGTCGTCGCTCAGGTTCTCAAGCCATCCGGAGCCCGGCTTTGGAGATGTACACCCGATCACGAACAGCCCTACGCCACCTCGAGCCCGCTCCTCGATATAAGCCGCGAATTCCGACCCAGGCATCCCCTGATCCACCCACCACCCGGCATGGTGCCCGCTGATCGCAATACGATTGCGCATCTCCATGTTGCGGATGCGGAAGGGCGTGAATAGGTGGGGGAATTGTGGGTGCACTTCCGCCTAGTATCGCAGAACCCCAATTGACACATGCAGGCCGCCAAACACTTCCAATTTGGAGTTTGGAGTTTGGAGTTTGGAGTGCCCGGAGATCAGGCGACTGTTTTAACCAAAACCTCCGGCCGAAGCCATGGACGGCTAGTTGTCCACTCAGTACACCGCGCCAGCAGTGCCCGGGCACTCCAAATTCCAAACTCCAAACTCCAAACTGGATTCGGTCTTTAGACCCACGGAGGTGTCGTACCTTGCAGCGAATTAGCAAACGCACGCTTGGGAAACATCGGCAGCCGTGCTCTACTGCATGCGGGAGGTTTCTTTGGATGCCTGAAAGAGAAACGACCGTAGAGAGCCGGTCTGAATCGAATATGTTCTCGCGTCGTCGGGTCCTAACGGGGGCGGCGATGACAGCGCTGGCATTGGGCGCGCCTCGCGCCTGGTCGGCGTCGGCGTCGGAGCCGGCGCTGCGGGACAAGCTGGCCCCGACTCATCTGTCCGTGCGTCGCTATATGGCGGCAGCGGCTGCATTGGGAGATGGGCGAGTCCTGATAACTGGCGGATATGCACAGCCATTCACGGGCAGGTCCATGCCTGGTCCCATGGACTCCACGGTCATCCTGGATCCGGTGACCGGCCAGTGCTGGGCAGCCGCTTCCATGGGGTTGCCGAGAGCGCGACATGCGGCGGTGACGCTTCCCGACGGACGTGTAGCCGTGATCGGCGGTATGTCGCTATCCCCGACCGCATCGGTCGAGGTCTATGACCCGCGGTCGAATCGTTGGCATGCGGCTGATCCGCTCGCGCAGCCGCGATATGACCATAGCGCGGTCCACGATGGCGGCAACGTCATCGTGGTCGGAGGGAGTTCATTGTCGATGGTCACCTCGGTCGAGGTGCTCCAGGGGTTTGACGGCGCTTTGCGAGCGGCGCCTTAGTAAGAGGGGAGGGAGAAGATGCCCATTTATATGAAGATTGACGGGATCGACGGAGACAGCGCGGACGGTCAGTTTGCGGGCTGGATGGAGCTGATGTCCTACGGGTGGGGCGTGGACATGGAAATGTCCACCACCGGCGGCGGAGGAGGAACGGGTAAGGCTCACTTTCAAGATCTGCATTTTACGAAGCAGTCCGCAAAGGGTTCCCCAGCCATCATGTTGGCTTGCGCGAGCGGCAAACACTTGCCCGCAGTGCAGATCGTGTTGACCAAGCCTCGCAACGAAAAGCCCGAGGCTTATCTCAAGATCACGTTGACCGACGTGTTGGTATCGAGCTACCGCCAGATGGGCGATTCCGGCGGAATCCCCATCGACGAGGTTGGCTTGGTCTTTGCCAAGATCCGCTACGATCAGGCATACCAGCGTCCGAATGGAGCTACCGATTTCCAGACGGCGACCTGGAACCTGAAGACGAACACCGGCGGCTAGTGGATCGTTAGCGATCCGCTTGCGGATGGTAAGGAAGGTAAGGAGGGTAAGGAGGGAAAGGAGGGTAAGGAAGGAAAGGAAGGAAAGGGGGGGAAAAGGGAATCTACTCCAGGGCACTCTTTGGACTCCTTACAATCCTCACCTCCTTACCCTCCTTACCCTCCTCACCTTCCTTACCATCCGCAAAGACATCACGTCGACTTGGGCTTGGCTTTCGCCAGGCCCAAGTAGTGATCTCGATCACCCTTTTCCAAGTGTTCGATCGCGACTCTCAGCATCGTTCTCGGCATCGAATGTGCGAATCGGTCCAAGAACTCGCGGAGCTGAGCCGGGGCTCGAGTCCCCGCGTAGCGAAGGCCACCCCCCACAGCCTTGTGCATGAGATCCTCGGAATCGTCCACCAAGACTTCCGCCAGCAGGAAGGTGTCATGCACGTCGCCCTTCGACACGAAGTAGAAGGTGCTGACCATGGCCGTCCGACGTTCCCAGAGGTTTTTCGACCGAGCGAGTTCCCAGAGGACCGATCTCGGCTTGTCGAAGAGATAGCCTCCAACCACGTGCGGTGCAGCGACGTCGACAAGATCCCAATTGTTGATCCGGTCATGTCGTCGTAGATACAGGTCATACAACTCTTTTCGCGATTGCTCGCTCGTGCTTCGACGCCGGGCGCGTTTGTCCATGACACTCATCCCCCCGGCACGGACTTCGTGGATTGGACTCTCGAGCAAGCACTCGATTTCGTGACAGGGCAAGTCGATGTACTCCTTTGCGAGTGCAAAGACCTGCCCCATCCGCACGCCGAGAAACGTGTCACCCTCACCGTAATCACCCTCACCCGATTTGAAGTAACGCTGAATCTTCTTCAGCTCCTCTGGCGAGTGGAGGTCGGTCAACCTCTTCACAAATGTCTCGGCAGTTAGCGGATGGGTCATCGAAGTTCAGACGCCCGCAGGCTCGAGGGAATCGAAGTAAGTTTCCAGTCGGTCGTAGCCCATCGCAAGACCTTCATCCATCGGCGATGAAAGAACCGAGTCGCGCGCCTCCTTCGAATCGTATAGGATCGTCATGGTGAGCGTCGTCTTCGACCCGTGCTCGCTCAAAAGCACCGTTATCAGGGCCTGACCGGGATACCAGGCCTCATCGAATTCTTCCGTGGTCACGATCCGCTCAGGCGCGAGGATGTCTTTATAGAACCCACCCATTCCCATCCGGTAGCCATCGCTGGCGCGAAGCCATTCATATCGATACGCGCCTCCTACGCGGAGGTCGATCTCGCAGACGTCGAGAGACCACCCGTCGGGCCCGTACAGCCAGCGCTTCAGTAGTTCGGGCTTTGTCATGGCGTCATAGACCAAAGGTCGGGGGGCGTTGAACTCGCGGGTCATCATGACCTCGCGATCGGAAGGAGTCGAAACAGTTAGCTTTCCAGTGATTCTCATCGTTTTTCCTCGAGGGCCTTCATCTCTTCGAGCAGAGCGTCCAGTTGCTGGTACGTCCCTTCCCAGAAGGCCCGGTAGTTCTCCAACCATTCGTTTGCTTCCGCCAACGGTCTCGCCTCGATTTTGCAGGGCCTTCGTTGGGCATCCTTGCTCCGCGTGATAAGTCCAGCCCGCTCGAGCGTCTTCAGGTGCTTCGAGATAGCAGGCTGGCTCATGGCGAACGGCTCTGCAAGTTCCATCACCGAGGCCTCTCCGGCCGCCAATCGAGCCAAGATGGCTCTCCGTGTTGGGTCGGCGAGGGCGGCGAACGTTGCATCGAGGCTTGGCGTGTCCAAGTTCATAACTGAATGGTTGTATAACCAATGAATTATATAATGATTCTAAGTGAATTGCAAGATCTGAAGAGAATTCGTCGGAGTTCCCCCGGTCGGTACGACGAGCGATTTTACGAATAGCAGTTGCCGCCGAGAAGCCCCTGAGTCTTCACAAGAATCGATGGATTCTTGTGCGTACACGTAGTTCGATCCGCCATTGTGACGGCTTGGGCTGATCCACCTTTCGTTCGGACGGGAACCGGAGCACGTGGTCTGAACCAGACCTAAACATGAAATGAAGCTCATTCCTTCGCCGGATGCGCGAAGGTCAAAACGCCGGTTGCCAAATCGGGCGAGCCCAGTGATATAAACCTATTGGTGTCGCCTCTCCCCAAGTTTCTCGCATTATTGGCCTTGCTCGGTTGCCTGGTGCTCGGCGGCCTTGGTGTCTTCGGCCGCGCCCCTCAAGGGGCTTCCAGCCATCAGGAGTCAGCGGAAGCGGGCGAGGAAGAGGATGAGGACTTTACGGGCTGGCGGCGTCTCGCTCTCTTATCTGGGAATGGGAAGATCAAGCCTAACGGCCTGAACCTCGCGGCGGCCCGCAGGAAAGCCATGTCGAAAGGTCGGCCGAGGGTCCTCGGTGATCTCTGGTCCGAGAGAGGCCCGCGGAACATCGCGGGACGTGCAAAGTGCCTTGTCATCCATCCTGGCCGGCCGGACACCATGTGGATGGGATCGGACGGCGGGGGCATCTGGAGAACCGACGATGGTGGCCAAAACTGGCGGCCGGTTTCAGACGACATGCTGTCGCTTCAAATCTCCTGCTTGGTGATGGATCCCTTGGAGCCCAGAAGGATGTACGCGGGCACGGGAAGGGCTCATGGCTTCTCGCAAGTAGAGCCCGGGACTGGCCTCTACAAGAGCGAAGACGGCGGAGAGTCGTGGCAGCAGGTTGCCGGAACCATCGGCATCGGAGCGATTCTCAATGTCGCCATATCTCCTCACAACCCCAAGGTCTTGTTGCTCTCGGCCGCTTCGCCGGGTGGCATATTTAGGTCTATCAACTATGGCGACACGTGGCAGCAGGTAGCGTCCGCCACTAGAGGTTGGGCAGTTGGATTTCTGCCGGACGATCCGAATGGTGCTGTCGCCTCGATCTCAAACGAGGATCCGCCGGGGCACTATGCTCAGTACGTACTCGTTTCTGAGAACGGCGGAGAAACCTGGCATCGAGGGCGAGGTGTGCCGGACATCAATCAAGACGTCGTCATTCCACTTCAGCCCGCGGCAACCGGACTAGGGGTCGTGTACGCGTCCGTCGCGAACGGCAAGGTCTATCGCTCAGATGATGGTGGGAACACCTACGCCGTTTGCACGACGGGGGCACGAGCGTCGACGGTAGGGCCGCAGAATAACACGCTTTGGGTGGATCCAACCAACCCCAAGAACCTGCTTGTTGGGGGAACGACACTTTACCGCAGCTTGGATTCCGGCACTTCATTCACCCGGATTACCGAAGACGGGCTTATCGCGACCGAACGCCCCCACGTGGACTTCCACGCGATTGTCCATGCTCCTGGATTTGACGGGCAAAGCAATCGCAAGGTGTACATCGCGACCGATGGAGGCATCTACCGAACTGACAATTTCGTCACGGCATCGACCGCTGCGGGTTGGGCAAGGCTCGATCGCACGGCGAGGACCACCGAGTACTACGGCGTCGCCGCAAACGGCGAATCGGGCCTGGTGGTCGGAGGCGCCCAAGACAACGGCAGTCACGCGCTTCTCGACGGAAGCGACTTGGGCACGTTGATGCTGAGCGGCGATGGAGGATTCTGCGCGATCGACCCCGAGAACCCCGACTTCGCGTACTTCGAGGCCTCGAATCTCACCATTCGACGCAACACGACTGGGGGCCGCACTCCTACCGCATTCAGCATCTGGACAGGTATCGGGGACGCGGACTCTTCCCGCACAAACTTCATCGCCCCGTTCGTGTTGGACCCACTTGTGCCGCAGTCGATGCTTGCGGGTGGTCGGTCTCTGTGGCGCAGTCCCAACGTCCGTGAGGGGATACCGACCTGGACGGCTATCAAGCCTCCCGTTCCGATCCTCGGCGCCCAGCCGGTACCACCACCTATCTCAGCCATCGCCATAGCACCGACGAACCGAGACCTCATCTACGTCGGATACAACGACGGGCGGCTGTACAAGACGACCACGGGCTCTTCCGATTCGCCCGAGTGGCTGCCCGTCGACGACAATCAAGATCTGAATCCGTTGCCGAACAAGTACATCACACGGATTCTCATCGACCCCGACGACTCGGAGAGGGTGTACCTGGCAACGGGAGGATTCGATCGCGACAACCTGCTGGTCACGGCGAACGGTGGCGAGTCATGGTTCTCGGCGTCGGGTAGCGGGGAAGGGCAGCTGCCGGATGTACCGATTCGCGCAATCGCCCGAAAGCCGACGAATCCGAACGTCTTGTACGTGGGCACCGAGGTCGGCATTTTCTCATCGAGCGATCAGGGCGCCAGTTGGTCGACGACCAACGACGCCGCCGCCAACGTATCGGTCTACGAGCTGAGTTACGCGGCCGGCTCGACCCGATTATTCGCGGCGACCTATGGGAGGGGCATTTGGCAGATGACACGCGGGACCATGATGGAGCAGATCACCTTCGATCGCTCCTCGGTTCGGGGAGGATCTCGGGTAACCGCGACGATCGATCTCGCTGATCGCGATACAGCCGGGCCATTGTCCGTTCAACTCTCCTGTCCTGACCCGTCCGTCAAGCTGCCTCAGGACGTCACGATTCCAAAGGGCAAGTTCTCCGCTTCGTTCGAGTTCGAGACGGTTCCCGTCGATAGCTCCAAAACCGTACTGATCACTGCCTCGATGGGCAACTCTCGCGTCGTAGGCGAGTTGAGAATCCTAACATCCAAGATCACCGGTTTCGAGGTTCGGCCGGACACGGTTGCAGCGGGATCGAGCGCCACCGGCCGGATCACACTCGGTACACCTGCTCCGGACGGTGGGGCAGAGGTTCACTTGTCGACCGATTCGGCCTCAGTGATGGTGCCGGAGAGCGTTAAACTCCAGTCCGGCGGCAGAACCGCGGAGTTCGGGGTGACGACCGGCAATGTGACGGAGGCGACCGTCGTCAGGTTGACGGCTCGATACGGCGGCAATACGCGAACGACCGATTTCAAAGTCGTGCCCGTTCGTATCGCGTCGATTGCCGTGGCTCCGAAGACGGTGGTCGCCGACTCCGATGCGGATCCAAAATTCACGGTTACGCTGACCGAACCGCCTCCGACGGACGCGAAGGTTGCTCTCACGAGCCTGTTGCCTGCGGTTGCCGAGCTGCCTCAAAGCGTCACCGTCATCGCCGGGGCAACTGCCGGCCAAGTAACTGTGCACACGCATGCCGTCACGGTCGCGACGGTTGCCACTCTGGTTGCGAAGGATGCGTTTGGTTCGAAGCAGACGACTCTGAAGGTGACCCCACCAGGCCTTTCGAAGGTTTCGTTGAGTCAGAGCTCCGTCGTAGGGGGAAGTGGAACGGCGGTATGGGTGGTCGTGGCGTTGAATGGCAGCGCTCCTCGGGGAGGCGTAAGCGTGCGGCTGGATTCGGCGAGTCCATCGGTGAACGTTCCGACGAGCGTTATGATCGCTGAAGGGGCACGAGCGACCACCGTCGAGCTCGGCCATCAGCAGGTGAGCATGCAGGCAAATGCCGAGATTCATGGGTGGACCGATCCTGCCGTCGTGAAATCTGCGACCCTCCTCTTGAAGCCATTCGAAGTGAAATCGCTCGCCGTGTCGCCCGTCGAGGTGACGGGTGGTGTGACCGGGAAAGGAATCGTGCGCCTCAACGCCACCGCGCCGCTCAACGGGATGAGCGTAGACCTCGGCTCCGATTCCCAAGCGGCGTCGGTGCCCAAGACGGTGACGTTTCCTCCCGGAACGTCAAGCCAATCCTTCGCCATTTCGACGGTGGCGGTTCCCGGTCCGACACCGGTCGAGCTCACGGCTACACTCGGGTCATCTTCCAGGGCGGCGACGCTCACGCTGTTACCGGCGGAGCTACTGAAGATCGCATTCAGCCCCAACAAAGTCGTCGGTGGGTCAGCCGCGGTGGTGACGGGTGCTATTACGCTCACAGGTCCGTCGAGCGGGAACGGCTATCGGGTCATCCTTTCCAGCAGCGACTGGGGTGCAGCCAGTCCGCCTCAAGCCGTCATCGTGCCCCCCGGCGAGTCGTCCGTGACCTTCTCCCTCGGCCACTTCAAAGTTGCGAAGACCGTGACGGTAACGATTACGGCCCGAGGCGGTCAGGTAGTCAAGACGGCGACGGTCAAGGTCATTCATTAGTCAGCACGGGTCCAGTAGAGGTTTAGGCACGGTTGGCTTGCACTTCGACGGGGACTTTCGATAGCATGTGCAGGAACCGGTTATGAGTGATCCCTACCAGCAAGTCCCATTCACCGAGATTGTCCCGTATGACGGAGCGATATTCGCGGAGAATCCTGAGCCTCGGTGCCCGTGCCTATTGCTCCTCGATACGAGTGGGTCTATGCATGGCAAGCCGATCGTAGAGCTGAACGCCGGCCTGACCCTTTTCAAGGACGAGCTGATGGCGGACGCGCTCGCGGCGAAGAGAGTGGAAGTCGCCATCGTGACGTTTGGACCGGTCAAAGTCGTCACCGACTTTCAAACGGCGGATACCTTCCAGCCTCCAAGGCTTACGGCTACGGGCGACACTCCCATGGGGAAGGCGATCGAATACGGCCTTGCCATGCTGCGCACGCGCAAGGACGCCTACAAAATGAACGGCGTCGACTACTATCGCCCCTGGGTGTTTCTCATCACGGACGGAGGTCCAACCGATAACTGGCACGCCGCCGCCGCGCAGGTCAAGCAAGGAGAGGCGACGAAGCAGTTCCAGTTCTTCGCGGTCGGCGTCGAGGGCGCCAAGTTCGACATCCTCCGCTCGATATGCGTTCGAGATCCACTGAGGCTCGATGGGCTTCGGTTCCGAGACCTGTTTTCTTGGCTGTCCAGCTCGCTTGGGAGCGTTTCGCACAGTCAGGTCGGGGAGCAGGTCGCGTTGCAGAGCCCGATCGGTCCTGGTGGTTGGGGCTCCGTTGGCTGAAATTCTGGATTGGCGCATCTGTTTCGCAAGCGTCATCGGATCGTCCCATCTGCGTAGCGGCGCCGGATGTCAGGACTTTGGAGGATACGAGCTACTCGACGACTCGGTTCTGCTGCTTTTTGCCGCCGATGGAGCTGGAACTGCCGCCCATTCGTTTCAGGGAGCCAAGCTAGTTTGCGGGAGCTTCGTGGAGTTCTTTCGAGCGCGACTGGAGGAGGGAAGGTCGCTTGACAGTCTGGGCGAACCCGAATGCCGCCAGTGGGTTACGTCGGCACGTGCAGATCTAACCCTGCTTGCCGACCAGGCGGATCATCCAGTCAAGGAATTCGCATGTACCTTTCTTGGCGCCATTCTGGGAGAGGCCACGTCGCTGTTCCTGCAAATCGGCGACGGTGCTATCGTGGTCTCCTGTCTCGAGGACCCCGATGCCTACGATCCGGTGGTTTGGCCCGAGCAGGCAGAATACGCGAACATGACCTTCTTCGTGACCGCGGACGACGCGGAGGATCACTTGCAGGTTTCGAAGGTCGACATGCCCGTCGTGGAGGCCGCACTGTTTACCGATGGGCTCCAGCGTCTCGCGCTTCACATGGCGACAAAGACGGCACACGATCCTTTCTTTCGCGCCATGTTCGGCCCACTCCGGTTGGAGCCTGCCGGCCTCTCGAAGAACCGATGCGAGTGGTTGGAGGGCTTTCTCGGCTCTGCCCAGGTTCTCGCTCGGACCGATGACGATAAGACGCTCGTGCAAGCCACCAGAATGACTCGATCGGAGACCGATGGCGGAACTGGTTGACCGCAGTGGCCGCCAGGTAAGGCTCGGCGAGAAGATCGGGCATGGCGGCGAAGGGGCAGTTTACAGGCTCCCCGATCACGCCCATCTTGTTGCCAAGATCTATCACACACCGCCCAGCGCGGAGCGGATTGAAAAGCTGAAAGCTATGGCTCAGGGTGGGACCTCAGAGCTGATGAAGCTGGCGTGTTGGCCCGTCGAGCTCCTTTCCGATGCGAGCGGAGGGCGCGTTCAGGGCTTCCTGATGCCCAACGCAGGGGGACTCAAAGAGGTCCACAAGCTCTATAGCCCTAAATCGCGAAACGTCGAGTTCCAGAGCGTGGATTGGCGATTTCTGGTTGCCGCCGCTGCCAACATCGCCCGTGCATTCGCGGTGATCCATCGCAGCGGGCACGTGATCGGCGATGTCAATCACTCGAGCGTGTGCGTCGCGCCCGACGCAACTGTGCGGCTCATCGACTGCGACAGCTTTCAGATCCAAGCCGCGGGACGCAGTTTTCCGTGTGAAGTGGCGGAACCTTTCCACACCCCACCCGAGCTTCAAGGCAAGGCCTTGCGGGGAATTGTAAGGACCGCCAACCACGACAACTTCGGGCTCGCGGTGCTCGTCTTCGAGCTTCTTTTCATGGGTCGTCATCCGTACGCAGGAGCGTTCCTCGGCTCGGGCGACCCTTCTTTGGAACAGAAAATCGGTCGCTTCCTCTTCGCCTATGGATCGGGCGCTCCTCAAAGGGAGATGCGGCAGCCACCGAACACGCTCGCGCTCGAGGCAGCTTCGCCGTCCATTGCGGCCCTGTTCGAGCGTGCCTTCCTGCAAGAGGGCGTGATCTCGAGGCCGACGGCGGCCGAGTGGGTTGGTGAGCTCGTGGCCCTTCAAGGCTCTCTCAAGCGATGCGCCCGGGAGCCGGGCCACGCATTCTTTCAGTCACTACCTGACTGCCCTTGGTGCGAGATCGAGGGCCGCATCGGCATTTCGCTCTTTAGCATCGCTTTCGCACCCGTCGTCAATCAGGGCAGCTTCAACTTGGCTCTTGTGTGGGAAAGCATCCATCAGGCGCCTAAGCCGAAGACGCGCTCCGCACCGCCTGAACTGGCTCAGCACCGCACCAAACCCGAGCAACGGTTTGTCGACCTCCGACGGAGGCAGTCGACGATCAGAAGGGGAGCGGTCTTCATCAGCCTCATGATCGGCTTGGGGTCCCTCGCTCTGCCCATTGCGCCAGGGATCGGTATCGGCTTTGCCGTCTTCGTTGCTCTCGTGGCTCTCGGCGCCAGCGCGATGTCTGCGAGCCAGGTGCGAAAGAAGGCGGAAATCGCTTTTAAGAGCGCGAAGGAAGCATCTGACCGCATCAACGAGCAATGGAAGGCGACGGCCTCGGCAAGTCTCTATCGGGACGCCATCCGTGAGATCGGAGCGAAGCATCGAGAGTATCAAGAGCTGCCCGCCTTCTGGCAGGCCGAGATGGATCGTCTCGTCGCCAATCTTCGAGATCGTCAAGCCCAGCAGTTTCTGGATCGATACCGGATAAAGCCTGGAGTGATTCCCGGCATCGGGAGTGGCAGGTGCACTACCCTCAGCTCCTATGGTATCGAGACGGCCGCGGACGTCAACGCCGGCTCGGTGATGGCGGTGCCCGGCTTTGGAGAACAGTTGACCGCCCAACTCGTCGCGTGGCGCGCATCGGTAGAGCGGCAGTTTCGTTTTGATCCCTCAAAGGGCGTCGACAAGGCCGATGTCCGAAAACTCGACGCGATGGTAGCGTCCAAGCGTGCCGCTCTCGAAAAGGAGTTGCTCGGTGCGCCGGCAGCCCTTCGACAACTCGTCAGCCGTATGGAAAATGCCGATCGAGCGCTGGGGCCGGCCATGGATGCGGCGTGCGCCGTCGCGGCCCAGATGAAGGCGAATCTGGAGGCTCTCTGACGCGCTAGCGTTTTATGCCGATATAGAGCCCGCGCCCGATGATGCCTTCCGGATCATGCTTCGCATCGAGGCCGGCTGCTTCGAAGGCGGCCAGGTACTCCTCCTTAGAGAAGAGAAACATGGTGTGGTTCTCAACGAAGTGAAACACCTCCTCCGGCGTACCGATCACGTGGTGCATATCCATCACGCTTTTGCCGTTCTCGACCCTTGAGTTGTTGACGCGAGCGATCTTCAGCCGCGGCTCGTCGATCGTGACCATATGGACATGATTTTCGAAGAATGCGCCCGGGGAGAACCACGGCTCGACCATCAGCACACCGCCCTTCACGAGGTGATTGGCCATGCATGCAATCGCCGAGTTGAGCCCGGCAACGGAGTCCGCATAGCCGATGGCGCTGAACATGCAGGTGACGGCGTCGAAGGTTTGGCCCAGGTCGAAAGAGCGGAAGTCGCCTTGCTCAATGCGTATGCCCGGATTGCGATTGCGAGCAATCTCTACGAATTCCGGAACGTAGTCGACGCCCGCGCATTGATACCATTGTCGGAGCTGCTCGATGTGCTTTCCCGATCCGCAGGCGACGTCCAGCAGGCTTCGAGCGCCGGGATTTTCGCGTTCGACGATCGCACGAATCTTCACGGCTTCGGACGCGTAATCCTTGAAACCGTAGATGATGTCGTAATAGCGAGCGGTCTTTTCGTACATGGAAGGGCTATTGTACGGCAAGGGGTGAGCCATTTCTGGATAACAGAATCTCCACCCCGGCTGTAAACTCTAGGTAGTGGATCGGCTCAACGGGGAAGGCATTTTGCTGCGTTTGCTTCCGGTCGCGCTTCAGGACCGAAAGCAGGTAATGACTGCGCGCAAGATCAACTCCTGCCTCCTGTGTCGGCGTCAAGGAGTTAATGAGGCCGGTTTGTGCGATGTTTGCTACGCCATGCTGGACGGCGAGGAACTGCGCTTGGCCCTTCGTTGGCTCAGCGGTGTGGGGCCTTGATTCCAATTCTGTTCGTAATCGCGATCTTGGTTGGCCTTGTGATCGGCTATACGATCGTGTCTCGTCGAGGGCGCACGCGATATCTGGCGTCCACCGAATATTGGGTGTACATTCCCGGCGAGAAGATGCCTCCACAGGAGCAATTGCTGGACCAGGTGGTCGGGCAGAATCCCTACAAGAAGGCGGGACGCTCGCCGGTTGGCCCAGCGGAGGGGCTCGTCCTCTCCGATATCCGTCTTCACATCGCCTTGGTCCTTCGGCGCAAAAACTCCCACGTGTTTCGGCCCGACCTCTTCGAGGAGATTGTCGTTACGGAGGACCATATGAAGGCATTGGCTGCCAGCAATGCGATGGTCAAGCTCCGCTATATCAGCGAAGAGCCGCTGAAAGACAAGCGGCACCTGCAATTCCTGATTCATGCCGCAGACGCCATGGCGACCATCGCTGATTCGAAGCTGATCTACGACTCTACGGCCCGTCGGCTGATCACCAAGGAGGAGTTGGAGGCGATCCTTCGAAAGGAAGTCGATGCTACTCGCCCCGATGCTCATGTGTCCGTCACTTGGAAGGATCGTCCGAGCGAGTGCTTTGCCGAAACCCACGGCCTTCGGAAGATCGGGCTGGATGAGCTTCGAACGGGTCCGATGGAGGCTGACGAGAAGGTGCTCGTGCTGTATGTCATGGACCTCGCCATCGAGCGACTCTGGGGGATGGCCTATCTGCCTCAGGAGGTCGAGGTAGAGGCTTATGGCGACACTTTCAAGCTGCTGCTCAGTGAGCCGAAGGATGGGTACGCGTTAACCCGCATTCTCCGGGTGCAACTCGCGTGACCTCGTTACGACTCATACCGTGTCTCGACATCAAGGACGGTCGGGTCGTAAAGGGAGTCCACTTCGTGGGACTTCGCGATGCGGGCGACCCTGTGGAACTCGCTAAATTCTATGACGCGGAGGGCGCAGACGAGTTGGTGTTTTTGGACATTACGGCCTCTCATGAGTCTCGACCCAACGTGGTGGCTCTCGCGGAGCGGGTAGCCGAGCAGGTGTTTATTCCGTTTACGGTGGGCGGAGGCCTGCGACGGGTCGAAGACATTCGAGAGGCGCTACTGGCAGGGGCTGACAAGGTAAGCCTCAACTCGGCCGCCTTGGCCACACCCGGATTGGTGGGCGACTCCGCCGAAAGGTTCGGATCTCAGTGTGTGGTGGTTGCAATCGACGCGAGGCGGGGCGACGGTCGGTGGGATGTCTTCTCTCACGGAGGTCGACGAGCAACGGGGTTGGACGCCGTGGATTGGGCCCGCGAAGTGGAGCGGCTCGGGGCAGGCGAGATCCTGCTCACAAGTATGGATGGGGACGGAACGCAGGCGGGCTACGACCTGGACCTTACTCGTGCCGTCAGCGAAGCGGTGTCGATTCCGGTCATCGCAAGTGGAGGGGCCGGAGTGCCTCACCATCTCGTCGACGCCGTGAAGATCGGGAAGGCGGACGCCGTGCTTCTGGCGAGTATCGTTCATGACGGGGTCTATCGGATCCGGCACCTCAAGGAAGCCATGGCGTCGGCAGGATTGCCCATGCGGCTTTAGTCAACTCTGGTTCGGTCATGTTCATAATCTGGGTGGCCATGCTCACCGACGCGCAGATCGCACAGTTTCGCCGGGATGGATTTATCAAGGGCTCCCGCGTTTTGACCGACGACCAGGTAGCCACCCTTCAGGCGGAGACGCTGCGTGTCATCGAGGATCGGGAGAACGCCGAACTGCCACAGCCGGTGCTTTGTCACAACTTCACAGGCGACCCTTCGAAGCCGGTGTGGCAGATCGTCAACATCTGGCAGGCAAGCCCGGCGTTCCGGGAGTTGGTCTTCAGCTCGATCGTGGTTGAAGAAGTTCAGCAGCTCACCGACGCGCAGCAATTACGACTCTGGCACGATCAGATCCAGTACAAGCCGGCGTCAGTGGGCGGATCGAACCATTGGCACCAAGATTCTCCCTTGTGGCCAATTCTACAGCCGAAGGACGCCCAGGTGACTGCGTGGGTCGCTCTGGACGATGTGGACGACGAAAATGGCGCGATGCGCATGGTCCCCGGCTCCCACCTCTGGGGAAGCCAAATCCCGTATCTGTCGTCCCTGCCTTCGTTCGACGAGATGCCGAACGAGTTCGCAGGCCGAGAGGTCGTGGTTCGCTCCTGTCCGGTCCGGAAAGGTGAGGTCCACTTCCATCACTCGCTTACCTGGCATGGCAGCGGCAGAAATCTGAGTGGCCGTCCACGCCGTGCGATTGCGCTTCACTACATGACGGGCGATACGCGATACGACGCCGGCGGAGATCACGTGATGAAACCATTCGTTACGGTTGGCGATGGCGAAGTATTGACCGGCGAAGCCTTTCCGCGCGTTCTGTAACGAGGCGTCGGCTAGTCGCCCTCGGACCTTTGAGGTTTTCCCCGCTTGCGAAGCCGTAGCGTTGGTGCCTATCGGAGGTGGTTGGGTTACTCACAATTGGAGGGGCCTTGAATCACTCCCTGTCGTAGACCGTTCTGCGCCCTTCGGCGTCTTCTGCGTTCATTCCGGATTGAACAGGTCGCAGGGCCCGCAATTGCAGCGCGCCTGCTCCTTGACTAACAGGCACTGTAGGCGTTGGTGCGTCGTCGCGACGCTGGGGGTTTGTCTCTATCAAGCTGCCGGAGCGTCGGTACGAACCAACCGACGCCTACCGCGTGCCTGTCCTTCGAATACATCGACAAAATTCTCTGCCGATTCTTGGCATTTTTGGTCCACCTGTGTTACGATGACTGCGGTTTGGTTCACGTTGGTCTGGTTTGGGGCGCGAAAGAGATATCAGGTGCATTTACTGGGGCCGATAAGTGATCGATGGTTCACCTTTGGTTCTTTCGGTTATGCAGCACATCGGCGCGATGATCGCTGAAGGTGAGATCGCCCCCGGGCGTGCTTTGCCGCCAGAGCGTGTGCTGGCCCAGAAGTTCGGGGTGAGCCGTTCTGTGGTTCGGAATGCGATCCAGGGCCTTGACGAGAAGGGGGTCATCGAGTGTCGGCCGGGTTGCAGACCGACGGTTGCGCTCCTTCCCAAGGTGACCTCAGACGTCGAGCAGGTCACATTCAAGCATGTGCTCCTGTGGATGTGGACTAGCCCTGGGCATTACATGACCTCGGCTATCCTCCAGGGGATCCAGGACGCACTGCACGATCCCGAAGTGCGGGTGGTTGTCGGGCACGCGAATGGGACCGACTGGGAAGCGGCCGTGGAGTCGGAGGCCCACTTTTTAGAGATGGCGCGAGTGGACTCCCTCTCTTTAGGGGTCATCACCTGGTATATCGGCGGTGAACGCAATTTGCCTGGCCTGGTGAGACTACGCGAGGCAGGTGTCCCCGTGGTATTCATCGACCGTATGCCTCCCGACGGTTTCGACGCCGATTTCGTCGGGACGGATAACGAAGTCGCCGCAAGGCGCGGGGTTGCGCAATTGATTGCACAAGGGCATCAACGTATCGGGTTGGTTTCAAACGCCGATCGCGTATCGACCGTGTGCGAACGAGAAGCCGGCTACGCAGCAGCGCTCAAAGAGGCGGGCATTGCGATCGACCCGAACTACATCTGCCAGGATCCGCTCGACGGGCCGGAGGGCGCCGAAATGGTGGTTGACGCGTACCTGGCTCTCGAATCGCCACCGACGGCGATCTTCGCTATTAACGATCACATGGCGCTTCAACTCTACGACTCGTTGAGAGCGAGAGGGAAGCGCATACCCGAGGATATTTCCCTCCTCGGATTCGACGGACTGTTGCGATGGGTGCCTGGTGGAGGATTTCTCAACTCCATGTGCCAGCAGTTTCAACGCATCGGTGAAATGGCGGCCGATTTATTGGTCGCTAGATCGGAAGGCGGGCTCCCAACCGCGTTTCGACACATCCTACTGGAAGCTCCTATGGCTGATCAAGGGTCGATTGGCCCTGCGCCTTCGGAGCAAGAGTCTTGGGTTCTAGATTCAACCCTGGAGACCGCATAACATGAAATCATTGAAGCAAAGAGGCTTTACATTAATCGAGCTTCTCGTCGTTATCGCAATCATCGCTATCCTCGCCGCCATCCTATTCCCCGTATTTGCGCAGGCCAAGACAGCCGCCAAGAAGACGGCCATGATCTCCAACGGAAAGCAGCACGCCACCGCGATGCTTCTTTACGGAACGGACGCCGACGATCTCTTCTGCCCCGTCTTCGGATTCCACGGCGAATGGGACAGCCCGAGCTTTATGGTTCTCTGCCTTCCGTACTCGAAGAGCATCGGAGTGGCCATGGATCCATTCACGCCGGCGACCATCAACTCGAACCCGATGGTTCTCAACAGCCAATGGGGCATGCCGCCACGACGCGCGGCCTCAAATTGGTGCCCATCTGCAGCAACCGATACCAGCGGCTGTGCGTTCGGCGCCTACAACCCCAAGACCCGCGCAGAGATCACCAATGGTGAGCGCTGGATTCGGGACGGAATCGGCGGCGTCTACGGCGGCGGACATCCGGTTAACTGGATGGACTACCCGTACAAGGATTCCTACCCTTCCATGTCCTCGAGCGCGGTGGGACGACCTTCCGACACGCTGATGTTGGCTCAGGCAAACCACCCTGACTTCATGTGGGCAGGCGACTGGAATCCTGATGAGGCGTTCCGATATTGGGGCGACGGTTCTTTCAACCTATTCGGCGATAACAACTTGACGACGGGACCAGCGTTCCGCATCGGCGCAACCGGCCCAGACGCAGGCGTATACCCGACCTCTGTATCCGAGCCGACCACCTGGCCGAAGGGCATGGGAACCATGGTCTTCACCGACGGACATGCGAAGGCGTTCACGTTCCTTGGCGCCAACTCCAAGAAGGTCAAGGACTCTGCTGGTAACAGCTATCTGTGGTACGCCTCGCCGGAGGTGCCATAACCTCGCATGATGGTTCGTGTTTCCATTCTAGTTCTGACTGCGGCAGTGTTCTGCGCGGGCTGTAATTCGGATCCGAACTTGTCCACCAGCGACGAGGCGACTCTGAAGAACAACCTGACTCGACCCCTTACTCCAGAGGAACGAGCGAGCATCGGCGGTAGCGGCAAATCTGATACCACCACTCCTCCCTCGAACGCGGCTGCGCCGCCTCCTGGGAAGGGACCGCGGTAGCGTCCGATCATAGAGAAGGCAGGTTCGGCTCAGGCGAGCCGGCCCTGCTCTTGGGTCGTTCAAGTGCTCAGAGGATTCGGCGTATTTCTACGGACGCCTTACGTCCCCTTGTCCAGCCGGAAGTGCCTGCCCCAGCTAGGATAGATGGCTTGATATTTAGTTCATGGAAATCGAAAATCAAAACATGTATTTAGGATATGTAATGCGGTGATATGCGTGTCTAAGTATGAATCAGTAGCCTTTTAAGGAATCTGGTGATATTGCCGCCTGGCGAGGTAGTTAAGAAACCATCGAATACTATTGTCGAATCCAGGGGCCAGGGTGAACACGCGAATGACCATCCTCGTCTAGCACCTGATCGTAAGTGGGCATACGCTCACCAACGAATCAGGGAGATTCAAATCTTGTTTCGCTTTCACAAGGGAGTTATCTCCGTTTTTTTGTTGTTCGCTATCGCATCGGCCGGAGTTGCGCAAAACATTGCTTCGGTTTCGTTGACAAATGAGGCAGGGGCTAAGAACTCTATCGTGGCGGGGACATCTCGGCAGGGCCATGGAATTGTGCTCCTCGACGCACCCGCTCTCGACGATATGGTCATTCAGACCGCGTCAGACGACCCCACCATCCTTACTGAGAACCTGACCATCGCGGCAGGTGATACGGCAGCCGAATTCCGATTCGAATCCACGGAAGTGGTGACTTCGAATCAGGCGGCACACATTTCTGCGTCGGACATTTCCGACAGCTCGAATTTTGCTGTTGGATCGCTCACCCTAAAGCCCATGGTCATAGCCAACGTGACCAGCCCTTCCTCCAACCTGAATCCGGGCACGACAGTAGCTTTCACCGTTAAGCTAAATCAGCCCGTTTCACACGCCCAGACGGCCCGGGTGTCTTCGACAAGCCCCTACTTAACATTGCCTGGTGGCACTTCGGTCGAGATTAAGGCTGGTGAATCGACCGTAGTTTTCTTTGTCGATGTCTCAGCCGCCTTCGTCGGTGACGCAGCTATCGGTGCAGCGTTCAACGACTCGACGGCGACGCGATCCGTACGAATGAATGTTTACCGAGTCTCAACCTTCGCCTTTGCCGACGCGAATACCTCGCCAGGTAGCTCGAACGTTGGAATCGTCACCCTGAATACGAAGGCCGCCTCCACGATCATCGTGACTCTGGAGAATATCAAAGGTCCGGGCGACGTCCCTGCAACAATGACCATACTTGCCGGATCGGACACCGGAACGTTCGTTGTCAATGTCCCTTCCCGCGCGATCTCAGCTCGGCGAGCCGTGAAGGCCTCGTTGGGTTCGACTTGGCGAAAAGCCGAGTTCGCAATCCAGCGCTAGAGCTAGCCAAACGTCCAAACGGATGCTTCGTATCGCACAATAGCGCCGTGAGCCTTTACCGAGCAGCAATGGGGCTGGATCCGGTAATCGGCGCGGCAGTAAATCTTGCCTTGGCCACTCGGCGCCCCCACATGAGATCCATCGGGAGGTCTTGCATTGGGACTCGGCAGGCCGTAGTCGGTTACCTGATCAGTATCGGCTCCGTTCGCTTCGAGTGCCACTTTCATTGTATGCCTCGATCTGAAAGTAGTAGGCTCGATCGCGGTACATGGCCCTGAATTAGGTTTCGGATGATCCGACCACCATCTGACTCGTGTACATGTTGTCAGGGGCAATTCCGCACCGGACCACGTACCGGTGGCATCAGCAGACGCCCTCCACTTAATCCACGCGTTTCTTCGCTCGGACTCACCGCGAAGCACTACGAAATCTTCGACCGATGCCGGAAGTGGGCGGTTGGAGCGACCGAAGACCCGCAATCCACTCAACGCGAACTTGCCGGTCGGCATGTGAACGCACTCGACTCGGATGAATCGAGTCGTTAGCGGATCAGGGAACTCGATGTATTCATGAGGCACGTCGAAGGAGTTCTCACTCTGGTCCACGATCACCTCCCATTTGCTTCCGTCCAACGAGGATAGTATCCGATGACGATGTGAGATCCCGCTCAACTTTCCCATGAACTCCGCGTCCTGGTCCGCGAAGTTGAGCTGAATTGCCATCACGGACGATGCCTCGCTGAGGTCGCTCTCGAACCACTCGCCAGCGTCGCCACTTTGCGCCGACCAGTAGGTTCGGATGTTTTCATCGACGGCGTTGTTCGGCGGGAAGGCGGCAAGGGACGACGATGCCCGCACCGGTTTTCCATAGTTGAGGAGCATCCACTCCGCGAATTCTCCTGTGGCCAGCAGGGTCGGATAGTCACCATAAGCCGTATCGCAGTGCATGATCCCCTCGGCGTCGAATCCGCACGGCCAGATACCGATCCGGCGTTCGAAATCATGTTTGACGCAGATGGCAATGGTGCTCGTGTGCCACCACAGGAGAGTTCATCGTAGGAGATTCATGTCGGCTTTTTGACGGATCGAGCCGTACCGCCGAGGTGCACTACGGACGGTATTGGGCAAGTACCCACTGGGCGCATCGTCCGTGATCCTTGGTCATGGATTCCAGGCTGGAGATTTGCCTTTTGGCCATCGGCGCCATGCTGGTTGTTCGGAGCAGGGCTTCCCCCGTCACATTGCACCGGATACCGCGCGCAATCAATAACGAGTGAGCTTCGGAACAGGAACGGTGACGCGTTCGTCTCTGGCTCCGATCTGACGCAGATCGTTGAGAACTGGGAGGAAACCTAACATTGTTTGATTTGCAAAAGGGAGTTATCTTGGCTGCTGCTGTGCTGGCAGTCGCTTCATCGGCTTCGGCTCAAAGCATCGTCTCGGTCACATTGACAAACGAAGCTGGCACAAAGAATTCGGTCGTGGGCGGGACATCTCGACTCGGCCACGGAATCGTCATCCTAGATTCGCCGGCCGTTGCCGACATGGCGATCGAAACCGAGTCAGACGACCCGGCCATCGTCACGGAAAACTTGATCATTGCCGCTGGAGAGACGGCAGGTGAGTTTCGGTTCGAATCCACGGAAGTGGTTCCCGTGGCAACGACCGCAAACATCCTTGTCTGCTGAAGTGGGAAACAGCTCGAACTCGCCGGTGGGGACCGTTGCGTTGAGCCCGATGGTGGTCACAAAGGTCACCAGTCCATCGTCGAACCTCAACCCCGGGACGACTGTTGCTTTCACAGTCAGGTTGAGTCAGCCGGTCTCCCATGTTCAAACGGTTCAATTGTCGTCCACAAGTTCGTTCCTGACGCTGCCTGGCGGGACCACCGTGGATGTCGCAGCAGGAGAGTCGACGGCTGTCTTCTTTGTCGACGTGTCGCCTTCGTTCGTAGGTGACGGAGTAATCCGGGCGGACTTCAACGGCTCTAGCGCTGCGAGAGCCGCGAGAATGAACGTCTATCGCATCTCGACCTTTACGTTCGCCAACCCCACCACCGCGCCCGGCGGCTCAAACATCGGGACCATCACGCTCAACACGAAGGCTGCGTCTACGGTCGTCATCACTCTCTCGAATATCAAGGGACCCGGTAGCTTTCCAGCCACTGTCACGATCCTCGCGGGTTCGGAGAGCGGCACCTTCGTAGTCTCGATTCCCCCGGGAGCCGAATCGACCAGAAAGGTAATCAAGGCTACTCTCGGAGCATCCACCAAGAGCGGCGAGTTTGCGATTGGTAGCTAGCGAGTTGTCTGGGGTTCGACTGCACTTGCCCGCCCCGCTGTCGGGCGGGCAGAGCCTTCGGCCCTGCCGGAATTGTCATGCTTTGGATTTCAGTTTCAGTTCTTTTAACGCGGTCACAGCGTGAATGTTAGTAGGGTCAAGCTTGACTGCTTTCTCGTAGCAGAGGATCGCCTGCTTAAGACCTCCGTTGTGAAGATGCGCTTCGCCTAAACTGTCGAAAGCGTTGCTTGAGTTCGGATATACAGTCGTCGTGAGCTTGAAGATCGCAATCGAGTCTGTGGGTCGCTTTTCGGTATACAGAAGCTGGTACCCGAGCGAATTTAGGTCTCTTTCGGAGAAATCGTAGTCGGCTTTGCTTTTCGCCAGTGCCCTGTGTGCAAAGTAGAGCGCGGCCTGGACACCGCTCTTCATGATGATGGGATAGAGCTTTTCCGTGATCGAGATCTTTGGCAACTCGTAGGGTTGCCCAGAGGTGATTGCGAGGATTGCCTTGTTAATGTCCGAGCGCTTACTGTTTCCGCGGTTGGTCAGCATGATCACTGTCAGGCGACGATCCGGGCGGCGCTCGATGAAGGCACGAAAGCCGCCAGCACTTCCCGTATGCCAGGTGTATTTCTCACCCCCTTCGTCTCCTAGATTCCAGCCAAAGCCATAGGCGGATTCACCGGTGGCAATCTTGGCGGGCTTGTATGCTTGTTCGAGCGTTGCCGGGCGGACGAGTTGCCCGCTGGCAAGTGCTCGATCAAACTTGGAAAGATCGTCGACGGTGGAGTAAATCCCACCCGAGGCAGGGAATGGACTTGGACCCGCATCCTGCTGATGTCCAAACTGGTCGACTCCAGTCGCGGCGCTCGAAACATCTCGTGATAGCCCATCAAAGACATAGGTGTGGCGCATCTGGAGCGGCGAAAAGACCTTCTGCTCTAAGTAGGCCGAGTAGGATTTGCCTGAAACCTTCTCAATGACGAACTGCAACAAAAAGTAGCCAGGATTGCTATAGCTGTATCGATCACCGGCCCTTGCAAAGAGTGAGTGCTTCGTGAGAAGTTGCAAAACGAAGTCGGCCTTGGTGAGGCGGTTGTCGTCGATACCCAAATCGGTGAAGTCCGGGATACCCGAGGTGTGGTTCAGGAGATGCCTAAGCGTAATCGCCCGCGATGTTGGCGACGAAGCAAACGGTTGGACGAACTTCGAAACGGGGTCGTCAAACGAAAGCTTGCCTTCATCGGCGAGCATCATAATCGCCAGAGCCGTGAACGGCTTCGTAACCGAGCCGATGCACGACGGCGTCTCTGGCGTCAATCTGCGCTTACCGGCTAGATCTGCGTACCCGAACGAGTGCCGGTAGATGACTGATCCATCCGAGGAAACCAAGATGCTGCCATTGAACTGTCCACGAGTGTCGAGAGCTGTCATGAGGCGGTCTATTTCCTTCGACACGCGCGTTGGGGGCTCTTGACCTTTCGCCGATGTCGAAGCTCCAGATACCAGTAGGAGGGTTACCAAGGAGAGTCGGAATGCGTTGCCCCCTGGCCCTCTGCGGAAATGGATCGACAACGGAAGTTTTGTGGGTTCAGGCATCTCACGACGCCTACGTTCACCTGATCCTTGACGTTGCAACGTGCCTCCTCCCGCGGGTCCCAAATGGACGAGAACCCAATACCCAATACTTGTAACTTCCCCCTCACCGCACCAAAATAGGCTCCGTCCGCTCCGAGATCCCGCCCTCATTGAATGCCTCGATCTGAAAATAGTAGGCGCGGTCGCGGTCCATCGCTCTGAACGTGATCTCGTTCGCGCCAACAACCATCACGCTCGTGTACATCTTGCCGGGAGCAACGCCGCTGCGGACAACGTAACCAGTGGCGTCCGAGGACGCTTGCCACTTCAGCCAAGCGTTCCGGCGCTCCGAATCTCCCCGCAAAGCTACGAAGTGATCGACCTTAGCCGGGACGGCGCGATGGGCGAGGCCGAAGACACGTAGTCCGCTCAGGGCGAACTTGCCGGTCGGCAAATGGCCGCACTCGATGCGTACAAACCGTGCCGCTACCGGATCCGGCAGTTCCACATAGTCGTGGGGCACGTCGGTCTCGTTCTGACTCTTGTCCGCGATGACCTCCCAGTTGTCGCCGTCCATTGAGCTCATTAGACGGTAGCGATGGTAGATCCCCTGCATCTTTCCCATGAACTCCGCGTCCTGGTCCGCGAAGTTGATCTGAATGGCCATCACGGACGATGCCTCGCCGAGGTCGCTCTCGAACCACTCGCCAGCGTCGCCACTTTGCGCCGACCAGTAGGTTCTGATGTTTTCGTCGACGGCGTTGTTGGGCGGGAAGGCGGATAAAGACGACGATGCCCGAACGGGTTTTCCATAGTTGAGGAGCATCCACTCCGCGAATTCACCTGTGACCACCAGGGTCGGATAGTCGCCATAGGCTGTATCGCAGTGCATGATCCCCTCAGCGTCGAATCCGCACGGCCAGATACCGATCCGGCGTTCGAAATTGTTCTTGACGCAGATGGCAATGGTGCTCGTGTGCCACCACCGGCCCGTCCGATCTTGGAATGTGGAGCCGTGGCCGGCCCCTCGCGCATACCCTCCAGGGCGATAGGAGAAAGGATTGTGATCCTGGTAGCGGAAAGGCCCGAGCGGCTGTTCAGACACGTAGACGCCATCCGCGTAGCCGCTGAACTCAGTGCCTGGAGCCGCGTATTGTAGGTAGTACCGGCCCTCGTGCTTCGTGGTCCAGGGACCCTCTATGAAGGGCCTCAAGAACGTGTTGTCATTGGCTTCGCCGAACCGCTCCCATCCATGTAGGTCGTCCCGAAGCTCGATCAACGCAACTTGCTCGCCGATCGGGTCAAACGTCTTCGGATCAATTTCAATTCCATAGAGCGGATTCGAATTGCCGGACCCATGATAGAGGTAAAGCCTGCCATCGTCATCGACGAGGAAGGCGGGATCCCACGCAGGAACCTTGAATTCGGAGACAGCCTCTGACCAGTCGTCCACCCGAGGGTTTCTTTCCAGCACATTGGGATCCTAAGCTTAGAATTCCACGTGGACAAGTTGTCGCG
>JADMIO010789697.1_pt1 | contig 70398 bp, 68 predicted proteins | sample 8958161 | NCBI WGS metagenome assembly JADMIO01 (sample SAMN16585339, study PRJNA669376) | soil metagenome | isolation source: Crop rotation soil | place: USA: Cullars Rotation, Alabama | collected 2011 | reverse complement strand
GCCGCGACTTCAAGTCACGTGAATTCCAAGCTTCGGATCCCACTGTGCTGGAAAGGCGCCCGATCGCGCAACAGATTGGCCTGCACCTGCTGGAGGGCGGCGGCGAACGGACGTGGATCGATCTCGAACAGCAGCTGACCCTGGCGGACCTCGTCGCCTTCGTTGAAGTGGACGCTCAAGATCTGCCCGTCGACCCGCGCCTTGACGGCCACCGTCGTAAACGGTTCGACGTTGCCGATCGCGTACAAGCGCACCGGCACCGTCTTGGCCACCACCGGCGCGACGGTGACCGGCACCGCGACCGGCGCCTTGCGCACTGCAGCCCGCGACTCCTTGTTGTACTGCGCGGCGAGGCCGACGGCCACGGCGACCACGGCCAGCGCAGCGGCTATCGCGAACAGCTTCTTTCGTCGGGCCATAGGTCCAGTGTCGTTGGGCTCGGAATCAAGCATCCGGCGGCGCCGCCGCGCTGCAAAACCGTCGCCTCGAAGCCGCGGTCCAGGTGCGCATTGTCGCGGGACAGCCAACTATTGTCGCGCAATTGGCGCTGCCCGTGCGCCTCTCGAAACAACCTGTAACAGCGACGCGGCCCGATGTAGGCTACGGGCGAGGTGCATCGGTTCGCTATAATCCGCGAGCCAGGGGCGACGTCGCGGTCCACCGCGGCCGCCCGCGGCGGTCGACAAACTGATCCGGGCGGGTGTAGCTCAATGGTAGAGCAGAAGCTTCCCAAGCTTACGACGAGGGTTCGATTCCCTTCACCCGCTCCAAGCCTTGCCGTCCGCGCGGCGGCCTGAACGCCGGCTGACACGGTCGATGTCCAGCCCGCGAGCCGCAGCGATCGCCGCCGCATCGGCCTGGTTCGACTCCGGCGGGCTGGTGGCCGAGCTCAAACGCCGGGTAGCTTTCCGGACCGAAAGTCAGGATCCGGCCCGCGCCGCCGCGCTGGCGAGCTACCTCAGCGAGGATATCGGCCCCAGCGTCGCGCGCTGCGGCTTCGAATGGACGGTCTGGCCGAATCCGGTGCCCGCGGCGCCGCCACTGCTGTTCGCCGAACGCCGCGAGGACGATGCGCTACCGACGGTGCTGATCTACGGCCATGGCGACGTCGTCGCCGGCTACGACGAGCAATGGAGCGACGCGCGCTCGCCGTGGGATCTGTCCGTGGTCGACGGCAGATGGTACGGGCGCGGCACCGCCGACAACAAGGGCCAGCACACGATCAATCTGGCCGCACTGGCGCAGGTCCTCGCTGCCCGCGGCCGGCTCGGCTTCAACGCCAAATTGCTGCTCGAGATGGGCGAAGAGATCGGATCGCCGGGACTGCGGCTGACCTGCGAGCGGCACGCGGATCAGCTGTCCGCCGATGTGCTGATCGCGTCGGACGGTCCGCGCTTGCGCGCCGCGACGCCGACGATTTTTCTGGGCTCGCGCGGCGTGTTCAATTTCGATTTGAGCGTGAGCTTGCGCGACGGCGCGCATCACTCCGGCAACTGGGGCGGCTTGCTCGCCAACCCCGGGACGATCCTCGCCAATGCGATGGCCACGCTGGTCGATGCGCGCGGCCGAATTCTGGTCGATGGCTTGCGTCCCGCACCGATCCCGGCGTCGGTCAGGTCGGCTCTGGCGAGCGTCGAGCCGGGTGAGCCCGGGGGCCCGGCGATCGATCCGGATTGGGGCGAGCCGGCACTCACCCCCGCCGAGCGTGTCTTCGGCTGGAACGCGCTCGAGGTTCTGGCTTTTCGCACCGGCAACCCGGAGCGGCCGGTGAACGCGATTCCGTCCCGCGCGATCGCCCACCTGCAGTTGCGCTTCGTCGCCGGTTGCGACTGGCGCACGTTCATTCCGGCGATACGCGCGCACCTCGACGCGCGCGGAATGTCTATCGTCGACGTGCGCCCGGCGACGACCGAACCGATGGAGGCGACGCGCCTCGACCCCGCCGATCCGTGGGTGCGCTGGGCCAGCGACTCGATCGCGGCAACCGTCGGCTCACCGCCGGTCATCCTGCCGAACCTGGGCGGCGCCCTGCCCAACGATTGCTTCGCCGATGTCCTCGGCCTGCCGACGATCTGGGTGCCGCACTCGTACCCCGCGTGCTCGCAGCATGCGCCGAACGAGCACATGCTCTCCGCGGTCGCCCGCGAAGGGCTGCAGATCATGACCGGGTTGTTCTGGGACTTGGGCGCGGCGGCAACCCCGCCGCGCCGCCGGCCCGTCGCTCAAGGCCGGATGTAAGCCCAGCCCTGCTGTTGCCGCTGCATCAGCGTCACCACGCCCGCGGGCACGTAGCCGATACCGCTCAGCATATCGGCGTGCGTGAGCTTCTGTCCGCGCATTGTGTTCTCGCAGGCGACGATCTTCACGCCGGCCTTTCCCGCCTCCTCGATGCGGTTGCCGACGACCGAATCGGCCTTCAACATGCCGATGCCGGGGCCGTAGGCGACGATTTCGATATCGACGTTGGCCGCGCCGAGATCGGTCTGGATGTTGCGCGCATTGTTGAGCGCCAGATTCCACTTGGCAGGCTCGGCGTCACTCACCTGGATGACGACCCGGTTCTTCGCTGCGGCCCCGGGCTGGACTTGCGCGCTAACGGCGTTAGCGCTCAAACACAGCGCCGAAGCCAGCAGCACGGCGGCGATCAAGTCCGAATGTCTGGCGATCATGTCTGCTCCTGAATAATCGATGCCCGGCGGCCATTTCCGCCGGGCGCCTGCAGTCGGCATTATCGGCGCTTTCCCGCGTCCGTGGTATCGCACGCTGGCGGCCCGATACGGCGCCGGCTAAAATGACGAGTGACTCGACCCGCGCATATGCCGCTGGCCGCCATCGCGCTGATCGTCGCCGCGTGCGCTTGCTTCACCAGCATCGACGTTACCGTCAAGCACCTGAGCCAGCGCTACCCGGTGCCGCTGCTCGTATGGGCGCGCTGGGGCGTGCAGGCGATGGTGATGTTCGCGCTGCTCGCGCCGACGATGCGCTGGGGCCTGGTACGCACGACGCGTCCCGGCCTGCACCTGGTGCGCGGCACGGTGCTGATCGGCTCGTCGCTGTGCTTTTTCACCGCGGTCAAATACCTTCCGCTGGCCGAAGCCACCGCGCTCAATTACACCAGCCCGATCCTGGTGACGCTGCTCGCGGGATGGCTGCTGGACGAACGCATCACCTTGCCGCGGTGGAGCTTCGCCGCCGCAGGCTTCGTCGGCATGCTGCTGATCGTGCGCCCGGGCACCGGGATCTTGGACAGCGCCGCCTTTTTCGCGCTGGCGGCCGCCGCCGCGTATGCGGTCTACCAGATCCTGACCCGGAAGCTCGTCGGCGAGGACCTGCGAGTGCTGCTGTTCTATCCCTGCCTGTGCGGCGCGGTGCTGATGTCGATCGTGGTGTCCTTCGAGCACGACGATAACTGGTATCCGACGTCCGACCTGGCCTTGTTCCTCGGCATCGGCATCATGGGCTCGATCGGGCACTGGCTGTTCACGCGGGCGTTCCGGCTCGCCTCGGCGTCGGCGATCGCGCCGTTCACCTATGTGCAGCTGGTGTTTTCGACGATTGCCGCGTGGGCCTTGTTCGGGACGTTCCCCGATGCCTGGGCGCTGACCGGCATGGTCGTGATCGCCGGCAGCGGCGGCGTGCTTACCTGGTACGAACGCTGGCGCGCGAGCCTGCCGCCGGCCGAGCCCGCCGCCGTCGACTGAACGGATCTCGATCAGCTAAAATTGGCCTGACCGCCTTACCAATCCGGCGTTTCGCCGGCTTTTCCCGAAGGAAAAACGACATGAGGACTGCATCGTGAACGCTGCTGCCCCCCGCATCGGCTTCATCGGCCTCGGACTGATGGGCCATGGCATCGCCAAGAACCTCATCGCCAAGGGATTTCCATTGACGATCCGCGTCCACAGGAATCGCAAGCCCGCGGAAGACATACTCGCGGCCGGCGCCCGGGAAGTGAGCACCAACGCGGAGCTCGCTCGAGCGTCCGACATCGTCCTTCTCTGCGTGACGGGCTCGCCGCAGATCGAGGAGATCATCTACGGACCCGACGGGATCCTCGGCGCGGCGCGCGACGGCCTGATCGTCGTCGACACGTCCACCGCCGAGCCTTCGTCGACGGCCAAGATTCGTGGCGATCTCTCGGCAAAGGGGACGCGGTACGTCGATGCGCCGCTGGCGCGCACGCCGAAGGAAGCCGAAGAGGGCCGGCTGAACACGATGGTCGGTGCCGACGCGGCGACGTTCGCCCAGCTGAAGCCGGTGCTGTCCGCGTACTGCGAAAACGTCATCCACGTCGGCGGACCGGGACACGGCCACATGTTGAAGCTGATCAACAATTTCATGGCGATGGCGATCGCGACCGCGACTGCCGAAGCCTGCGCCGCCTGCGCGAAATCCGGAGTATCGATCAAGAAGCTGCACGAGATCATCTCGGCTGGCGCCATCAATTCCGGGATCTTCCAGATGACCGCCGGCAAGATGCTCGAGAGCGGCGATCTTTCCGGGCTCAAGTTCACGCTGGTCAATGCGATGAAGGACCTGCGCTACTACACCCACATGGTCGAAGCGCTGCCCTCGCCCGCGATCGTCGGCGAGGCCGTGCACCAGAGTCTGGTCAACGCCAACCTGCTGGGCTTCGGCGATAAATACGTCGCTTCGCTGATCGAGGCGCAGGAGAAGCTCGCCGGCGTCAAGATCGTCGCGCGATAGTCCTGGCTGCTTCACTCGTCGGAGGCTCGCGCCGGATGCGGCCGACCCCGCGCAGCGGTATGCTCGGATGAATTGCATCCGACAGGAGAAATGAACGTCATGACTGCGCCTTCCCTCTGGGACAACCCCCTTGGAACCGACGGCTTCGAGTTCGTCGAATACGCGGCGCCCGATCCGGCGGCGCTCGGACGCCTGTTCGAGCAGATGGGCTTTGCCGCGATCGCCAAGCACCGCTCGAAGAACGTGCTCTTGTACCGGCAGGGCGACATCAACTTCATCGTCAACGCCGAGCCCGGCAGCTTCGCGCAGGGCTTCGCCCGCGTGCACGGACCGTCGATTTGCGCGATGGCGTTCCGCGTCAAGGATGCCGGCCGCGCCTACGCCAGGCTGATCGAGCAGGGAGCGTGGGGCGTGGAAGCGCATCCGGGGCCGATGGAGCTCAACATTCCGGCGATCAAGGGGATCGGCGATTCGCTGATCTACCTCGTCGACCGCTATCCGGTCGGCGGCGCCGGCGTATCGATCTACGACATCGATTTCGTGCCGATTGCCGGCGCCGAGCAGCGTCCTCAGGGCGCGGGACTCGCGACCATCGATCATCTGACGCACAACGTGCATCGCGGGCGAATGGACGAATGGGCGAGCTTCTACGAGCGGCTGTTCAATTTTCGCGAGATCCGTTATTTCGACATCGAGGGCAAGCTGACCGGGCTGAAAAGCAAGGCGATGACCAGTCCCTGCGGCAAGATCCGTATACCGATCAACGAGAGCTCCGACGACAAGAGCCAGATCCAGGAATACCTGGTGGCCTACCATGGCGAAGGGATCCAGCACATCGCGCTGGGCACCGGCGACATCTACGACACCGTGCATACGCTGCGCCAGCGCGGCGTCGCCTTCCAGGACACGCCCGACACCTATTACGAAGCGCTCGCCACGCGGCTGCCCGGACACCAGGAAGACACCGCTCGGCTGAGGAAAGAGCGCATCCTGCTCGACGGTGCGCCCGCTAAAAACGAAATGCTGCTGCAGATCTTCACCACGACCGTCATCGGACCGATCTTCTTCGAGATCATCCAGCGCAAGGGCAACGAAGGGTTCGGGGAGGGCAATTTCCGCGCGCTGTTCGAGTCGATCGAACAGGACCAGATCCGCCGCGGCGTGCTCAAAGGCTGACAGCCCTGCGGTGGCCAAACGCGCCACCCGCGGAAATTTTCGCTAAAGACGTAAATCGTGCTCACGCCACTGGGGTTTCGTCTGCTGCGCCGTCTTGCCGACGGCGAGATCCATTCCGGCGAGGCGCTGGCGACCGCGGTCGGCATGTCGCGCGCTCGCGTTTCGCAGGTGCTCAAGGAAGCGGACACCGCCGGACTCAGGCTGGAGCGCATCCGTGGCCGCGGCTATCGGCTGCACGACCCGGTTCCGTTTCTCGATCGCGACGCGATCGTCGCGGCGCTCGGCACGGCGGCAAAGGCGGTGAAGCTGGAAGTGGTCGACGCGATCGATTCGACCAGCAGCGAGCTCAACCGCCGCGCCGCGCGCGAAGACGTGCACCGGCGCCTGCTGATCGCCGAATGGCAGACGGCGGGGCGCGGGCGCCGCGGCCGCGGCTGGACGGCGATCGCCGGGGGCAGCCTGACTTTCTCGCTGGGCTGGCGGTTCGAGCAGGGCGCCGGCTTTCTGGCCGGGCTTTCGCTGGCTGTCGGCGTAGCACTCGCGCGCGCGCTCGAGGCGGCGGGAATCGGCGGTGTCGAGCTCAAATGGCCGAACGACCTGATCCACCGCTACTGCAAGTTCGGCGGCATCCTGATCGAGCTTTCCGGCGACGCGCTCGGGCCTTCGCTCGCGGTGATCGGCATCGGCCTCAACGTGCGGCTGCCGCCGGTTGCGCGGCGCGGCATCGCGCAACCGGTCACCGATATTGCGACGATCGCACAGGGACGCCGCATCGATCGCAACCTGCTGCTTGCCGGGCTGGTGCGCGAATTGACCGCGATGCTGGAGCGGTACGCGGTCGACGGCTTCGCGCCGTTCATCGCCGAGTGGCAGCGTCGCAACGCTTTCCGCGGCAAGCCGGTAAAGATCATTCTGCCGGACGGCAGCGCCGCGTCGGGTGATGTCGTCGGCGTCGACGCCAGCGGCGCGCTGGTGCTCGACCATCGCGGCCGGCGGCTGCGTTTTGTTACCGGCGAGGTCTCGTTGCGCCGGCCGTGACCGCGCCGCATTCGGCGCTTTCGCTTCCGGCAGTGGCGCCGGTCGTGGATAATCGCCGCATCGCGCCGGCGTCCCGCCGGCAGGGATCGAGCGGCGTTGCCAAGCTTTGACGTGAACGGGTCCTGATGAGAACGCTGGTCTTTCTTCTGCTCCTCGCCAACCTGAGCCTGTTCGGTTACATCAGGCTCGACAGCCTCGGCAGCGGCGAAGGCATTCGCCTGTCACAGCAGGTCCAGCCTGACAAGATCAAGTTGCTGACACCGCAGGAAGTGGCGGCGCTCGGGCCGGCGAAGGCGGCATCGCTGGCGGACGTCTGCGTCGAATGGGGACCGCTGTCCGACACCGACCGCAATCGCGCGCTGGCGAGTCTCGAGCCACTGGATCTTTCCCGTCTGATGACGCAGAAAAAAGTCGAGGTCATCGCCAGTTACTGGGTCTTTCTGCCGCCGGCCGCCAATCGTGCCGCGGCCGACCAGCGCCTGGCGGAGCTCAAGGCCAGCGGCATCAAGGACCTCTCGGTCATCGACAGCGGACCGCAACGCAATGCGATCTCACTGGGCGTGTTCCGCGGCGAGGAAGCCGCGCGCAATCGGCTCGCGGCGCTGCAGGCGCAGGGATTGGCCAACGCGAGGCTCGAGCCGCGCACGCAATCGGTGCAGCAGACGATGCTGGTCGTGCGCGACCCCACGGCGCAGGCGATGGCGCGCCTGAAGGAGCTGCAGAGCGAGTTCCCGGGCAGCGACACCAAGATCGGCTCGTGCGACAAACAGGCCTGAACGCCGCGCAGCTCCCGGCGGGCACGGCGTCGATTCGCGAGGCGACAACAGCGGCCGACGTAGCGCTCGTCCGCGCCCTGTTCGAAGAATACGCGCGCTGGCTGAAAGTCGATCTGTGCTTCCAGGGCTTCGACGAGGAGTTGCGCACGCTGCCCGGCGCCTATGCGCCGCCGCGCGGCCGGTTGTTGCTTGCCGGACGCGACGCCGATGCGTTCGCCTGCATTGCGTTGCGGCCGCTCGCCGGAGCGGCGGTCGGCGAGGTCAAGCGTCTGTACGTGCAGCCGGCGCGCCGCGGCGAGGGCTGGGGCACGAGGCTCGTCGCCGCGCTGCTCGGCGAGGCTCGTGCGATCGGCTACGACGAGCTCAAGCTCGACACGCTGGATTGGATGGTCGCCGCCCGCGCGTTGTACGAGCAAACGGGATTTCGCGCCTGTGCTCCGTACTATGACAATCCGATTCCCGGCGTCGTCTACATGTCGCTGCGCCTGCGCGACGCCGGCGGCGGTTGAACCGGCGATCCGATGGCGCATCGGGCCTTTCTCGACCAGCGTGAGTCGGCTGCTCTCGAAGCGGCGATCGCCGACTTAGAAGCACGCACCGGCGTGCAGCTCGTCACCGCGGTCATCGGCAAAGCCGACAGCTACGTCGAGTTGCCGTGGAAGGCGTTTGCGCTCGGCACCGCATTCGCCGCCCTCGTGCTCGTCGTGGCCAACGCGCTGTCGCCGCGCTGGACAGGCCCCGGCGATGCGCTGATGTTCGCGGTTGCGATTCTGGGTGTGGGCGCCGTCAGCGCCTTGCTCGCGGTCGCCGCACCGCCTTACGCGCGGCTGTTCCTGCGCGCGACCCGCCGCGACCTGGAGGTTCGCCATTACGCGCAGGCGTTTTTCCTGCGCCGCGAATTGTCCGCCACGCGCGGGCGCAACGGCATCCTGCTTCTGGTCGCCCTGTTCGAGCGCAAGGTCGAAATCCTGCCCGATGTCGGCCTGCACGCACGCTTCGATGCCGCCGACTGGCGGACGGTGATCGACGCGATGACGCCTTTGTTGCGCGAGCGCCGCTGCTTCGGTGCTCTGCAGCAAGGTGTGGCTCGCCTGCAGGCGCTGCTGCTGGCCAAGGGAATGTCCGCAGCGACGGGCGGCAACGAGCTCGCCGACCGGCCGATCCAGGAAACGGGGGCGCGATGACGGCCGCTCGCTCGCTCGCCTGGCTCGCGTTCGTCTTCGCGTCGGGGGCGGCGTTCGCGGCCGACGTCCCGTATCTGACCGGACGCGTCGTCGACAACGCGGAGATCCTCGCGCCGGCGACGCGCGACAAGCTGACGGCCGCGCTCAAGGCGCACGAAGACGCCAGCACCGACCAGATCGCCGTGCTGACGGTGCCTACGATAGGGGGCGAAGCGATCGAGCAATACGCGACCCGCGTGTTCGATGCCTGGAAGCTGGGACAAAAAGGCAAGGACAACGGCGTGCTGGTCATCGTAGTGCCGAACGATCGCAAGATGCGCATCGAAGTCGGCTACGGCCTGGAGGGCACGCTGACCGACGTCGCGTCGAGCCGCATCATCCGCGACCGGATGACGCCTCGCTTCAAGGAAGGCGACTACGACCGCGGCGTAAGCGACGGCGTCGACGCGATCATTGCCCAGCTCGAAGGACGCGCCGACGCGGCACCGGCAAGCGCGCCGGCGGCGAGCTCGAGCGGTGCCAGGTCGCTGGTGCAGATCGACGGCCCGGAACTCGCATGGCCGATGCGCATCCTGCTGGGCGCATTCATTTTCGGCATCATCGGGATCTTCACCGTCGTGGGCGTGATGACGCCGGGCGTCGGCTGGTTCCTCTACGTGTTCCTGATTCCGTTCTGGGCGATGTTTCCGATCATCATCGTCGGCACGCGGGGCGCGCTGTGGCTGCTTTGCACCTACGTCGTCGCCTACCCGATCGCCAAGCTGATCCTGTCGCGACAGCCGTGGTACCTCAAGGCGGCGAGCGATCTCAAGACCAAAGGTCACGCCAGCATCGGTGGATTCGTGATGAGCTCGGGTGGCGGTTCATCCGGTGGATTCTCGTCCGGCGGCGGAGGCGGCTTCTCGGGCGGCGGCGGCAGTTCGGGCGGCGGCGGCAGCTCGGGCAGCTGGTAGCTTTTTTCGCGGATAGGTCGCGCCGGCATCCCTCGGCGGCGGCACGCTCAGCCCTTGCGGCAAGCAGGGGAATATGCAGCCGTGCCACCTCCGGATATCATTGGCGCCCAGCAAGTTTCCTTACCTCCATGATCGACTCGCAATCCGCTGCACGCTATGCACTGAACCAGCCTCCGGTCGTCGGTGAAATGATCGACGGCGAGGTGATGGTCATCAACCTGGACACCGGCGTCTATTACAGCGTCACCGGCGCCGGAGCTGCCGTGTGGCCGATGCTCGTGGCCGGAGCGACGCGACTGGAAATCAGTGACCGGGTGGCGCGGCATTACGGCGCCGAGGCGGCGTCGGTCGAGCGCGACCTCGGGACGTTTATCGCGCGCCTGGCCGACGAGGCGATTCTGCGCCCGCGGCAGGACGGCGTCGCGGCCGGGCCGTTCGACGTCGTCGACCCATGGCCGGCGGCGACGTATCCGGGATTCGGCTTCGAGCGTTACGACGACATGCAGGCTCTGCTCGTCATCGATCCGGTGCACGAGGTCGGCGATTTCGGTTGGCCGTCGCGCAGCGCGGACGACGGCGAGAAAGCATGATCGTTGCATCGCACGCGGCGCCGGAGCTATCGCTTCTGGCGGCGACGCTCGACAAGGCGGTTGCGCGGCTGCCTGCCGCGCCGCGCCTGTATCGCGTGGCCGGCGACCTGGTTGCGATCCGCGCCGGCGAAAAGGCCGCGGCGCTGCTCGAGGCCTTTACTCCGCTACGGTCGAGCGATGACGGCAGCGCTGTCGCGCTCGAAGTCTTCGTCTTCGATGCGGTGAGCGACAAGCTGGCGCTTCCCGAGACCGCCATAACGCATCGGCGGGTCGCGCCGACAGGTGGGTTGGGCGCGTTCACGGCGCCCGGAGCGCAGGCATTTTTTCAACCCGATGCCGGCGTCCTCTCGCTGTTCGACGCATCGCGGCGGCGTGCTTACTGCTGGCTGCGCGACTCGACTGCGCTACCGTATTACGAATTCGCGGCCCCGTTGCGGCACCTGCTGCAGTGGTGGATGCTCTCGCGCGGGGGGGCGCTGCTGCATAGCGCCGCCGTCGGCACCCCAAGCGGCGGTGTGCTGATCGCCGGTCCCAGCGGCAGCGGCAAATCCACGACCGCGCTGGCCTGCCAGGAGGCCGGGTTGGGATTTACCAGCGACGACTACGTCCTGGTCTCCTGCAGCGGACCGCCGACCGTGCACATGGCCTACTCGACGGCGAAGGTCGTGCGCGAAAGTCTGGGCGCGCACGACGGCTACCGGCGCCACTTTCGCAATCTCGAGCGCAGCGACGAGAAGCCGATGATGTTCATGCACGAGGTAGCGCCGCAGCGAGTCCTGCCGTCTTTTCCGCTTCGGGCAATCGTCGTGCCCTTCGTCGCGCAGCGCAGCTCGACGCGGATCGTCGCGGCGAGCGCGGCAGAGATCCTGCGCGCGCTCGCGCCAAGCTCGATCCTGCTCTTTCCGCTGGCCGGCGCGACCGCGTTCCAGCGCATCGCGGCGCTGTGCCGGGCGGTGCCATGCTTGCGCGCTGAGCTTTCCGGCGACCCGCACGACGTTGCCGGCGCCTTTGCGCGCCTGCTTCACCAGTCGGCAATTGCCGGAGTGGCGGCAGCGGCGTGATGCGGCTGAGCGTCGTGCTGCCGGTGTTCAACGGCGCATCCTTCCTGGCCGCGGCGATCGACAGCGTGCTCGCCCAGACCCGGCCGGCCGACGAAGTCATCGCGGTCGACGACGGATCGACCGACGACAGCGGCGCGATACTGGCGCGATACCCGGCCGTTCGTGTCGTTAGCCAGGCCAATGCGGGCTGTGCGGGGGCTCGCAATGCCGGTGCCGCACTCGCAAGCGGCGACGCGATCGCGTTCGTCGATCAGGACGACATTCAGTGCGTCGAACGGTTTGAGCGGCAGGTCGATGCGCTGCGCGCGGATTCCAGATTGGGCTTCGTCGTCTGCGCACAGCAGAATTTCCTGAGCGATAGTATGGTGCGGCCGCCGTCCTGGTGCGACCCGCGCGTGCTGGCCGTGCCGCAACACGGGTTTGGCGCCAACACGTTGATGTTGCGCCGCGAAGTGCTGGCCAGAGTGGGGCCGTTCGATCCGGCGAAGGTGCCGATGGACGATTCCGACTGGCTGCTGCGTGCGCTCGACGGCGGCGAGCGCTATCTCCATCTGGACGAGGCGCTGGTGCGGCGACGCATTCACGCGGCCAATCTCAGTGCCCGGCGCTACGCGCCAGGGGGCACTCACCTGATGGCGCGCACGCTGCACGAGTCGCTGCAACGGCGCCGCGGTCGCGGCGACACGCGGTGAACGCGATCGACGTCGTCATTCCGGCGTTCAATGCCGCGCGCTATCTGGACGAGGCATTGGCGAGCGTACTTTCGCAGGACCATGCCCCGCATCGAATCATCGTTGTCGACGACGGGTCGAGCGACGGCACGGTCGACGTCGCGGCGAAGCTCGGCGCGCCGGTCGAGATCGAGCGCCGTCCGAATGGCGGCGCCGCTGCCGCGCGCAATACCGGTATCGCACGCTCGACCGCGCCCATCGTTGCCTTCCTCGACGCCGACGACCGCTGGACGCCGCACAAGCTTTCGCTTCAGGCTGCCGTGCTCGACGCCGATCCGGCGATCGATTTCGTCGTATGCCTCGTGCGCGCCTTCGCGAGCCCGGAACTGCCGGAAGCGGAGCGGTGCGCGCTCGAGGCACAGCAACCGCGTCCGTTCGAGGGCTGGGTGGCCGGAGCCATGCTGATCCGGCGCGCGTCGTTCGATCGCGTCGGTCCGTTCGCCGAGGATCTTCGCTTGGGAGAAGTCGTCGACTGGTTCAGCCGGGCACGCCGGGCCGGCCTCGCGCATCGGCTCATTCCCGAGGTGCTCGTCGAGCGGCGCCTGCATCGGCACAACACGACCTTGCAGGCCGCCCATCGTCGCGGTTACCTGCTTGCCGCCAAGAGGCATGTCGAGCGGTTGCGCAAGGACAGCGAAAGCGAAAGTCGATGATAGGCGGCGGCTGGCAGCCGACGCCAGCACAGGAGGATCTGCTGGAAGTTGCCGTCGGCCCCGAAGCCCGCGCACCCGGCGCGTGGCAATCATGGCGCGCGCGTTTGGGAGCGCTCGGGCCGGAAGGGATCGACAAGGGGAGCGCCCGAATTCTGCCGTTGCTCAAACCGCGGCTTGCGCTCCTTCCACCCGACGATTCGATGCTGCCATTGATCCTCGGCTGTCACCGCCGCGCGCTCTACCATGGCCGCATGCTGCGGGCGCGGGCTGCGACCCTGCTCGCGCTGCTCGCCCGCGCCGGCGTACCGACCATGGTGTCGAAAGGAGGCGTTCTCGGCAGCGCGTATTACGGCGACCTCGGCCTGCGGCCGATGAACGACTTCGACGTGCTGGTGCCGCGCGGGCAGGCGCTCAACGCCATTCGCCTGTTGGTCGATGCCGGATGGGCCAGCATGCAGCCGATGGCCGAAATGCTGCCGGACGCGTATCACAGCGCCTGTTTTCAGTCGCCGGACCGTCTCGACTTCGACCTGCACTGGCATCTTCTGCCGGAGGCGTGCTTCGCCGACGCCGACGTGCCTGTGTGGCAGGCTGCCGAAGCGTATACGGTCGACGGCGTGGCCACGCAGGCGCCTTGCGCAACGGACCTGCTGGTCATCGTTTGCGCGCATGCCGCGCCTTGGGCCCCGGTATCGCCGGCACGCTGGGTTGCCGATGCGCTGGTGATCCTGCGCCGCGCGCCGGATTGCATCGACTGGGCGAGAGCCGCCATGCTGGCGCAGCGCTGGCACGTCGTTCCGCACCTGTCCGACACGTTTTCCTACCTCGCGCGGCGATGGGGCGCCGACATTCCGTGCCAGCTGCTGAACGAGCTCCAGCAAGCGTCGGTCGACCGCATCGATCGCCGCGCCTATGCGCTGCTGGGACGCATGCCGGGCCGGCTGACCTATCTCGGCCGGCCGTGGCTGCGCTATCGCCTGCGCACGCGAGACCGCTCTGGCCTGGCCGCGCTGGCCGGCTTCACCGGTTACCTGAAGATTACGCTGGGCCTCGCCAACGGGCGCGCGCTGATCGGGGAGATCGTCCGCCGCTACCGACGCTGGCGCGCCGACCGCGCCCGCGGCGAGCGCTAGCGCCTAGCTTCGCGCCGATACGGCGAAGTGCCGCGCTCGCGCGCCGCTGCGCCAGACCAGCGCCTCGCAATGGATGTCGCGATATCCGGCGTCGCCGACGAGTGCGGCGATCTCGTCCTCCTCGTACCACGTTATTTCGCGCCTGTCGTCTTCGCGCGCGAGGACGCCGGTCCGATCGCGTTGCTCGAAACGGCTGTAGACGATGCTGCGTCGGCATGCCACGTCGATCACGGTCTCGGAGCGGCGGGCGATCTGCGACCCATCGGCCAGCGCCAGCATCGACAGCTCGACGACCGGTGCGCCCGGCGGGTGCGCTGCTTCCTCAGGCACGAACAGATCGAACAGAAGCAGGCCCGGATCGATCAGGTGGGCGCGGATGCGCAGCAACGCATCCAGCGCCGGGACGCGGTCGGTAAGCGACTGGAATGCGCCGCCGGACATGAAAGCCGCGCCGTAGCGGAACGGCAAGTTGAGCACCGTGATGCCCTGCCGGAACAATTGGGTGCTGCGCCCGGCCGACGCGAGCCGCGCGCTGCAGCGCGCGAGGCCTGTTTCCGACGCGTCTGCACCGTGCACGTTGAATCCCGCCTCCAGCAGCGGAAGCAGGATGGAGCCGCTTCCGGTCATCGCATCGAGCAGCGTGCCCGCGTCCCGCGGCAAACGCGACGCATACCACGCGATCTCGGCGCTGTGGTCGTGAAGCGATGCGGCCGACTCGAACGCCGCGCGAAGCGCGCCGTCGCCCGGCAGCGGCGCAGGCGGGGCGCCGCGGAAGTGTCGGCGCGGCTGTCGCTGTCGCAATCGGTTCAGGCTCCGCCCAGCGCGGCGCGACCGGCGTCACCGATCGCATCGATCCAGCGATGCGCGGCGGGTACCTTGCCGGTCCAGCGCAGAAAACCGTGGATCATGCCCGAGCATCGGATCAGGCGCACGGCGATGCCTGCCGCCTCGAGCCTCGCCGCGTAATCGACGCCGTCGTCGCGCAGCACGTCGTATTCGGCGACGGCGATCACGGCCGGCGGCAGCCCGGACAGATCGGCTGCCGCCAGCGGCGACAATCCGACGGCGCTTTTCGCCGCGCCGGCGCGGTAGGCATCCCAGTACCAGGCCATCAGTCCTGCCGAAAGGTTGTAGCCGGTCGCGAACTCGCGATACGACGGTCGCGAACAGGTCGCGTCCAGCGCCGGATAGAGCAGCAGCTGCAGATTCGGCTGAACCGCACCGTCGGAACGCAGGCGCAACGTCAAGGCGGCGGCGAGATTGCCGCCCGAGCTCTCGCCGGCGACGGCGAAGCGCATGCCGTCGGCTCCGAGCGACTTCGCTTCGCTGCGGGCCCAGCGCCAGGCGGCTTCGAAATCGTCCAGCGCGGCCGGGTAGACGTGCTCAGGTGCCCGGCGGTAAGCGACGGCGACCAGAACGGCGCGCAGGCGGTTGGCGAGGATGCGGCAGAGCCGATCCTGCGAGTCGAGCGAACCGGTCACCCACCCACCGCCGTGCGCGTAGACGACCAGCGGCAGCAACTCCGCTGCCGCGGGCCGGTAGATGCGCACCGGCAGCAACTCGTGCTCGCCGGGAGCAAACGCATCGGTAATCGACGCTACCGCCTCGGGGTCGCCGCCCAGGCGTCCCGGCACCGCTTCCGCGGTGGCGCGCAGCTGCGCAACGTCCGGCGCTTCGGTGCCTACCGGTACGTTGAAGACCGTGTCGAGCAGACGCTGGATATCGGGGTCGAGCATCGTCGCCATCGGTGAACGAGTGCGAAGATATTACCCGAATCGCGGCGCGCGGTTGGCACGCAGTTGACAAGGGTGCGTCCAACCCTTACCTTAAGTCAGCGCCGATTTGATTCGGGGGTGACCCCGCAGCTTGCGGGCGCTATACAAATCCAGCTAAAGCGGCTTTCGTCTGAAACCCGCTCGGCGGCAAGCTGAACGGGTTTTTGCTTTTATGGCGGCACGATGACGACCACCGACAAGACTGCGCTGCTGCAACGGCTGCTGCGCGAACGCATCCTGATCCTCGACGGCGCCATGGGCACGATGATCCAGGCCGAGAAGCTCGGCGAGGCCGACTTTCGCGGCGCGCCCGCGTGTGGCCTCGGCGGCCACACGCACGACCTGAAAGGCGACAACGACCTCTTGGTGCTGACGCAGCCGGCCGTGGTCGCCGCGATCCACAACGCCTTTCTCGAGGCGGGCGCCGACATCATCGAGACCAACACCTTCAACGCGACGCGCATCGCGCAATCCGATTACCGGCTGGAAGCCAAAGTGCGCGACATCAATCTGGCGGCGGCGAGGATCGCGCGCGAATGCGCCGACGCCTGGACGAAGAAAACGCCGGACAAGCCGCGGTTCGTCGCCGGTGCCCTGGGTCCGACCAACCGTACGGCGACGATCTCGCCCGATGTCAACGATCCGGGATTTCGCAACGTCAGCTTCGACGAACTGGTCGAGGCCTATGGCGAAGCGATCGACGGCCTTATCGACGGTGGCGTCGACCTGCTTCTGGTCGAGACGGTCTTCGACACGCTCAACGCCAAGGCCGCGCTGTTCGCGATCGACCGGTCGTTCGAGCGCATCGGGACGCGCCTGCCTATCATCGTGTCGGGGACGATCACCGATGCGTCGGGACGGACGCTGTCGGGCCAGACGACCGAGGCGTTCTGGAATTCAGTGCGACACGCGCGTCCGCTCGCCGTCGGGCTGAACTGCGCGCTGGGCGCCGCGCTGATGCGTCCCTATATCGAGGAGCTCTCGCGCGTCGCCGACACGTTCGTCTCCTGCTATCCGAACGCCGGTCTGCCGAACCCGATGAGCGACACCGGCTACGACGAAGTGCCGGAGACGACGGCGGCGCTGATCGCCGACTTCGCGGCCAACGGCTTCGTCAACATCGTCGGCGGCTGCTGCGGCACGACGCCCGCGCACATCCGCGCGATCGCCGAAGCGGTCAAGGATCTGCCGCCGCGCGTCGTCCCCGCCGCGGAAACCGCCGACGCGACCGCGTGAAGGCGACGCTCCCCGATGTCGGGGAGACGAACAAGAACAACAGGCAGCCAACCCCATGCCCCGCGCGATGCGCCTCGCCGGCCTCGAGCCGCTGACGATCGGCGACGACGCGCTGTTCGTCAACGTCGGCGAACGCACGAACGTCACCGGCTCGCGCGCTTTCGCCAAGCTGATCCTCGCCGGCGACTATGCCGGCGCGGTCGAGGTCGCCCGCCAGCAGGTGCAGAACGGCGCGCAGATGATCGACGTCAACATGGACGAGGCGATGCTCGACTCGAAGGCAGCGATGGTCCGGTTTCTGAACCTGATCGCCGGCGAGCCCGACATCGCGCGCGTGCCGGTAATGATCGACTCGTCGAAATGGACGGTGATCGAGGCGGGTCTCAAATGCGTGCAGGGGAAGCCCGTCGTCAACTCGATCTCGATGAAGGAGGGCGAGGCCGAGTTCCTGCGTCAGGCGCGGCTGGTGCGCCGCTACGGCGCCGCGGCGATCGTCATGGCCTTCGATGAAAAAGGCCAGGCCGACACGTTCGAGCGCAAGATCGACATCTGCCGCCGGGCCTACGAGCTGCTGACGCGGCAAGCCGATTTTCCGCCGGAAGACATCGTCTTCGACCCGAACATCTTCGCCATCGCGACCGGCATCGAGGAGCACAACAACTACGCCGTCGACTTCATCGACGCGACGCGCTGGATCAAGCAGCATCTGCCCCACGCCAAGATATCGGGTGGCGTGTCCAACGTCAGCTTTTCCTTCCGCGGCAACGATCCGGTGCGCGAGGCGATCCACACGGTCTTCCTGTACCACGCGATCAAGGCGGGCATGACGATGGGCATCGTCAACGCCGGGCAACTCGGCGTGTACGACGACATCGATCCAGAGCTGCGCGAGCGCGTCGAGGACGTCGTGCTCAACCGCAAGCGCGCCGACGAAAGTCCGACCGAGCGGCTGGTGACGTTCGCCGAGACGTACAAGACTGCCGGCAAGCACGTCGCCGAGGATCTGGCCTGGCGCAACACCGATGTCGAGTCGCGGCTGTCGCATGCGCTGGTCAAGGGCATCACGACCTACATCGTCGCCGATACCGAGGAGGCGCGGCGCAAGATCGAGGCGCAAGGCGGAAAGCCGATCCAGGTGATCGAGGGCCCGCTGATGGCCGGCATGAACGTGGTCGGCGATCTGTTCGGCGCCGGCAAGATGTTCCTGCCGCAGGTCGTGAAAAGCGCTCGCGTGATGAAGCAAGCGGTCGGCCACCTGATCCCGTTCATCGAGGCGGAGAAAGCGAAGTCGGGCGACGCCGGCAAGCCGAAGGGCACGATCGTGATGGCGACGGTCAAGGGCGACGTCCACGACATCGGCAAGAACATCGTCGGCGTCGTCCTCCAGTGCAACAATTTCGACGTCATCGACCTGGGCGTCATGGTGCCGGCGCAGAAGATCCTCGAGGTCGCGCGCGAGCGCAGCGTCGATCTGGTCGGACTGTCCGGGCTGATCACGCCCTCGCTCGAGGAAATGGCGCATGTGGCGCACGAGATGCAGCGGCTCGGCATGTCGCAGCCGCTGCTGATCGGCGGTGCCACGACCTCGCGCGTGCATACCGCGGTGAAGATCGCGCCGAACTACGGCGGCGTCACCGTCTATGTGCCCGACGCTTCGCGCGCGGTGGGTGTGGCCGGCAGCCTGTTGTCGGGCGAGCTCAGGGACGACTATGTCGCCGAGGTCGCGTCCGACTACGAGAAGATCCGCATCCAGCACGCCGGCAAGAAAGGGCCGCCGCTGATTTCGCTGGCCGCTGCCCGCGCCAACGCTTTGCGTCTCGACTGGCGGCATTACGTGCCGCCGCGCCCGGCGCTGATCGGCCGGCGGGAAATCCGCCGCGCCGACTTAGCCGAGCTCGCCAGATTCATCGATTGGGCGCCGTTCTTCCAGACGTGGGAGCTGTCCGGTCCGTATCCGGCGATCCTGGACGATCCCGTCGTCGGCGAAGCGGCGCGCAATGTGCTCGCCGACGGTCGGGCGATGCTGAAGCGCATCATCGAGGGCCGTTGGCTGACGGCGAACGGCGCGATCGCGCTGCTTCCGGCGAATTCGGCCGGCGACGACATCGAGCTTTATGCCGACGAGTCCCGGCAAAGCGTGGCGCTCACCTGGCGCAACCAGCGCCAGCAGAATGAGCGGCCGGCGGGCAAGCCCAATTACTGCCTGGCGGACTTCGTCGCGCCGAAGGACTCGGGCGTCGCCGATTACCTCGGCGCGTTCGCAGTCACCGCCGGTCTCGGCATCGAGAAGAAGCTTGCCGAATTCGAAGCGGCGAAAGACGACTACAACGCCATCATGCTGAAGTCGCTCGCCGATCGCCTGGCCGAGGCATTCGCCGAGTGGCTGCACATGATGGTACGGCGCGAGTACTGGGGTTACGCCCATGATGAGCATCTCGACGGCACCGCGCTGATCCGCGAGGAATACCGCGGCATCCGGCCGGCACCCGGCTACCCCGCGTGTCCCGATCATGTCGTCAAGGCGCCGCTGTTCGATCTCTTGCGCGCGAACGAGATCGGGATGGCATTGACCGAGAACTACGCGATGTTGCCGGCGGCCTCGGTATCGGGCTTCTATTTCGCCCATCCCGAGGCCACCTACTTCGCGGTCGGCAAGATAGGGAACGATCAGGCGGCGGACATCGCGCGGCGCAGCGGCCGGCCGGTGGCGCAGCGACTGTAGACGGCTAGGTCGGACGACTGCGTCGGGCGATCGCTGCGGCCACCGCGCCGCCGGCTGCATAGGTGGCGAACGCGAGGACGACGCCCAGCAGCAACGAAGCCGCCACGCCGGCTGCGTCGATCCAGGAGAATCCGCCGCCGAACAGGTGCCGGAGGATGGCGACGACGTCGTCGCCACGCCAAGTCGTCCCGTCGACGCCGACGAGCGCCGCCGCGCGCGAGACCGCGATCGCTCCCAGCTCGTAGAAGTCGCCGCCGATCGACAGCAGCGGCGCCCACGCGATCGGCAACGCGAACCCGAGCAGCAAAGTCGGCGCCACCCCGGGCGTCGGCGCCCGCGCGGCGCGAACCAGCAGAGGAACGCCGATCGCGACGCTCAGGACAAATGGAAAGAAGACGGTCAGCGCATACGCGAGATCGCTGCCGTGCGTGTCGAAGCCCGCGAGCTGCCCGGCATACCCCGATCCGACCTGCACATACGGAAAGAAGCGCTGCAGGAATCGCGCGCCGTAGATCGGATCGATGTCCAGCCGCGTCACCGTTGCGCCGCCGAGTTGCGCGCCCCAGGCGTGCATCAGCTCATGCACCGGTACGTACAGCCACCAGCCGGCGGCGCACGCCGCGAGCAGCAGCGGCAGCGCGCGCCCGCCCATGGCGTCGGTCGACCGCTGCAGTCCGGCGAATAGATCGGTGAATGGGGCGACGAAAAGCCGCATCCGGGCGTTCCTGGCGGCACGGACGAGGGATCGATTGCAGCACGGGATCGCGCGCCCGGCAACCCGGGGTCTTCAATACGCCTTTCGCCGCGTAGTATGCTGCGAGTGCGCGTTCGACGCACTTCCTTCGCCTGTCATGACCGTTGTCTGCCTTTGCGCCGCCTGGTGCGATACCTGTACCGAATTCCGGGTCGCGTTCGACCGCATCGCCCGCCAGCGTTCCGACATGCGCTTCGTGTGGCTCGACATCGAGGACGACAGCGAGATCTGCGGCGACATCGACGTCGAGAATTTTCCGACGCTCGCCATCTATCGCGGCGACGCGCTGCTGCACTTCGGGGTGTCGTTGCCGCAGGAGGGCACGGTGGCGAGGCTGGTCGACGCGATGGCGGCGACCGATGCCGTCGCCGCGGGGACCGAAGCGGTGCGCGACCTGCCGCGTCGCCTCAAGCAGCGGGGTTAGGGCGCGCTAAATCCGCACGGCGGCTACTTCCAGGCGCCGACAGCCTGCCGCGCCGGCTCGTTCAGCGGCCGCGCGACCAGTCCGCTTTGCGAGACGACGACCTGGTAGCGCGCGCCGTCGCTCATCGGGACATAGACGGCACTGCCGTAGAGGGCGTCGGCCCATGGAACGTATCGCCGCCACGAGCGGACCAGCGTCCAGACGTCGACGCGATCGGGCGGATTCAGCGCGTAGACAGTGCGCTGCTGGTCGCGCTCGCGCGCGATGTCGCTATAGCGTCCGCTGATGCGCTCGAGCCGGTACGCGGTGTCGAAGCCGAGCAGATCGGCGAAGGGCTTCCATTTGAGCACGCGGGCGTCGACCTGCCATTCGTCGCCGTTGAGCGCGAGCTCCTGCGTCTCGCCCGACGGGTAGGTCAGAAGCGCCGCATAGCGCTCGTCGCCGGCGCGCTTGAACTGCGCCTCGAGCGCCGGCTGCTCGTGCGTGAGCCGGTGATAGGTCAGCAGGTTGACGCCAAGTAGGCCGATGGCGATCGCGGCCAGGAACAGCGCCAGCGCCGAGGTTCCGTGCATCGCACAGGCGCCGAAGCGCCGGTGCCGCAAGCGCCTGACCGCCAGCAGTAGGAACAGCAACCCTGCGATCGCGCAAATGCTGACCAGCGTACCCAGCAGCATGCTTGTGTCCCGCGCGGCGCGAGGCGCTGAGTCAGTCCATCTTGCCGAGATAGTCGTGCTTGCCGACTTCGACGCCGTTGTGACGCAGGATCGCATAGGCGGTCGTCGTGTGGAAAAAGAAGTTCGGCAGCGCGTACTGCAGCAGGAAATTGAGTCCGCTGAACTTGTGCGGCTCGCCGCGGATGGGCCGCACGATCTCGCGCCCCTCCGAGCCGTCGATTTCGCCCGCCTTCTTGGTGCGCAGGAATTCGATCGTGCGATCGATCCGCGCGATCAGCTCGGTCAGCGTCTTTTCATTGTCCTCATACGACGGGGGCTCGGCGCCGCCGAGCCTGGCGGCGGTGCTGCGCGCGAAGTCGCTGGCGATCTGGATCTGCTTGGACAGCGGCAGCATGTCCGGGTACAGGCGGGCATTGACCAGCACGGCCTCGTCGATCTTGCGGGCCTGCGCGTACGCGGCGGCCTTCTGCAGGACGCCTTTCAGATTGGTCAGCATCTTCACGAACACGGGCACGCTTGCCTGGTACATCGATAGGGTCATTGTCGTTCTCCGGTTTGGGATCGGAATTGTAGCAGCGCCGGGCGCCTCCGAACGATCGCCGGGGTGGCCGCTTTCCATTGCGCCCGCCACCGCCCATAATGCTCGTGCGCCGTCATTGAAGGAGATCCCGATGCATGCGCAGGGCGAATCGAAATGGCGTCTGCATGGCGTCCGGGTTGTGCACGCCGACGAGCTCGACGTCAACACGCCGCAGACGCCGGGCATGAATCGCGCCGCCGCCATCACCACGGCGCGCGCCGGCGCGGAAAAACTCTGGGCGGGCACCGTCGTCATTCATCCGAAAGCCAAGACCGGCGCGCATCATCATGGCCCGGTCGAAAGCGTCATCTATGTCGTCAGCGGCAAGGCCCGCATGAAGTGGGGCGACCGGCTCGAGTTCACCGCCGAGGCCGGACCGGGCGACTTCATCTACGTGCCGCCATATGTGCCACATCAGGAGATCAATGCCAGCGACGATGCGCCGCTATCGTGCGTGCTCGTGCGCAGCGGCCAGGTGCCGGTGGTCGTCAATCTCGACATTCCCGCGGTCGAGCCGAATCCTGAGCAGGTACATTGGGTCGATAACATTCATCCGGCGCCGAAGCGCTAATCCCGGAGGCGCGATGGCCGAGTTCTACCACCAGGCTAGCCGCACGCTGCAGGACAGATTCGACACGCGCCGGCTGGCCGACCGGATCGAGCAACGCCTGCTGACAGACCACGTCGCCGAGGCAGACCGCGCGTTCATCGAGGCGGCGGACATGTTCTTCCTCGCGAGCGTCGACGAAAGCGGACAGCCGAGCTGCTCGTACAAGGGCGGCGCGCCGGGATTCGTTCGCGTCGTCGACCCGCGCACGCTGGCATTTCCCAATTACGACGGCAACGGCATGTTCCTGTCGATGGGCAACATCGCGCAGAGCCGCAAGGTCGGCATGCTGTTCATCGACTTCGAGCGTCCGCGGCGGCTGCGGCTGTCGGGCGAGGCGAGTATTTCGGAAAACGATCCGCTGCTGGCCGACTATCGCGAAGCGCAGTTCATCGTGCGGGTCGCGGTGACGCAGGTGTTTCCGAATTGCCCGCGCTACATTCATCAGTACAAGCTGGTGGAACGCTCGAGCTACGTGCCCAAGGCGGACAGCGCGACGCCGATTCCGAACTGGAAGAAGAGCGATTGGGCCTGCGACGTGCTGCCCGAAAAGGATCCCGCGCGCGGCTAGCCCGGCATTGGGCGGCCCGTCACGCCGGTGACCCGCCTACCTGACCTCGAGTCCGCGCTTCTTGTGCCAGTCGACGATCGACTCGTTCGGGTATTCGCGAAAATGCTGGTGGCCGCGACCCTTCGGCACGTCCGACCAGGGCGCTGCGAAGTCGAGCATGATCGAGACGTCTTCGGGCGGCTTCGGCAGCGGCGTGTCGATCGCCGACGCGAACGGATAAACCCATTCGGCCCAGCGCGGATCCCACACCCAGAGCGCGCTCGCGCATTTGGCGCAGAAGTGGCGGCGCGCCTTCGACAGCGTCGGCTTTTTGGCGCCGCCCTCCTTGAGCCACGCGCGGTAGACGGCGATGTTCTTCGCGCCTCGCACTTTCAGCGACTTGGTATCGCCCATGATATTGATCGCGTAGCCGCCGCCGCCGGCGGTCTTGCGGCAGATCGAGCAATAGCAGCGCATGTACGGTTGCGGCGTGTGCGAGTCGACGCTGAATGTGACGGCACCGCAGTGACAGGACCCTTTGAGCTTCATCGTCGTCTCCTTTGGATCGGTCGCTCGATCATAGCGCGGACGGCTGGATTTGCCCATGCGCCTTTGCGGTCCGCTTACTTGTGTCGCGGGTCCAATGCGTCGCGCAGTCCGTCGCCCAGCAGGTTGAACGACAGCACTAGCAGGAAGATCGACAGCCCGGGCCAGATCGCCATCCACGGCGCATTGTCGATGTAGTTTTTCGCGGTGTTGAGCATGCTGCCCCACGACGGCGCCGGCGGTTGCTGGCCGAGTCCCAGGAACGAAAGACTCGCCTCGGCGATGACCGCGGCGGCAATCGCCAGCGTCGATTGCACGATGAGCGGCGCGACGACATTGGGCAGGATGTGACGGAGCGCGATGCGCAGATGCGAGTTGCCGATCGCGCGCGCGGCCTCGACGTAGTCCTCGACCTTGACCGAGAGCACCTGGGCGCGCGTCAGCCGGATGAATACCGGCGTCGCCGAAATGCCGATCGCGATCATCGCATTGGTGAGACTGGGGCCGAGAAATGCGGCGAGTGCGATCGCGAGGATCAGGAACGGGCAGGCGAGCATTGCGTCGGTAATGCGCGAGATCAGGCCGTCGGCCCAGCCGCCGGTATAGCCGGCGAGCAAGCCCACAGGCACGCCGAGCGATAATGCAATCGTCACCGATACCACCCCCGCCAGCAGCGACGCGCGGGCGCCCCAGATGACCCGCGATGCGACGTCACGGCCGATCTCGTCGGTACCGAAAATGTGCATAGCGCTCGGCGCCTTGCGCACAGCGCTCCAGCTCGCCTGCAGCGGGTCGTGCGGTGCAATCCATGGCGCAAGCAACGCCAGCAGGATGAAGAACACGACCACGGCCAGTCCGACCAGCGCACCGCGGCGCCGCATGAAGCGCCGCAGCACGCGCTGGCCTGGCGTCAGCTCGCGGTAGATCGGAAGGTCGGCGGCTATCGTGGCCATCGCTAGCCGCGTAACCGAGGATTGACCGCGAAATACGCAAGATCCGCAAGAAGATTCAGCACGATGTATGCGGTCGCCGTGAACAGCACGACGCCCTGCACGACGGCGTAATCGCGATTGAACACCGCGTCGACGATTAGTTTGCCGAAGCCGGGGATCGTGAACACCTGCTCGGTCAGCACCGCGCCGGAAAGCAGCGTGCCGAATTCCAGCGCGCCCAGCGTGATCACCGGAACCAGCGCGTTGCGCAGCGCGTGCTTGAGCACGACGACGCGTTCGTCGAGCCCCTTGGCGCGTGCCGTGCGCACGTAGTCGGAATTGAGCACCTGCAGCATCGCGCTGCGCGTATGGCGCATCAGCACCGCTGCGATCGCGTTGCCCAGGACGAAGGCCGGCATGATCATCGACGCGAGGTTGGCCTTCAGGTCCTCGAACGGACTGACGTAGCCCGATGCCGGCAGCCAGCCCAGCGTGACCGAGAAGAAAAGGATCAGCATGATGCCCAGCCAGAAATTCGGCGTCGACAGTCCCCACAGCGCGAAAATATTGGCGGCGTAATCCCAGACCGTGTCCCGGGCGACGGCCGCGACGATGCCGGCGGTGATCCCGATCGACAGCGCGATGGCGATCGCCAGCGCGGCGAGCTCCAGCGTCACCGGAAGCTTTTCGAAGATCAGCTCTCGCACCGGCTTCTGGATGCGCACGGATTCGCCCAGGTCACCTTTGAGCACGCCGCCCGCCCAGTACAGGTAACGGACCGGCAGCGGCTTGTCGAGGTGGAGCTTCTCGTGCAGATGCGCGATCACTGTCGGATCCTGATCCTCGCCCGCGAGGATCAGCGCCGGGTCGCCGGGCAGCAGCTGCTGCAGGCCGAAGATCAGGATCGAAACGAAGAACAGCGTGGGGACCAGCGTCGCCAGGCGCTGGACGAGGTAGCTCAACATGGGGTCAGGCTACATTTCGCGGAGGTCGTGTGTCCCGTTCGAAGCCCGTACTCGAAACGTAACCACACCGTTTCAGTTCATCCGCAGTCCCTGCACGCGCACCAGGCCGTCGGGAATCATGCGCAGGCCGGACAGTTTGGCCGTGTGCGCCCACAGCCAGTGGCGATGGAACAGGTAGACGATTGGACGGTCCTTGAGCACGATCGCGGCGATCTGTTCGAACACCTTTTTCCGCTCGGCCGGCTCCAGCGTCGTGCGCGAGCGATTCAACAGCTCGTCGACCTCGGGTTTGCAATAGCCGGCGTAGTTGAGCGGCTGTTTGCAGCCGTCGAAGCTGAACAGGTTGCCGTCGGGATCGGCGCGGCCGCTCCAGGCCAGGACGTAGGCCTCGAACTGGCCCTTGTCGGCCATGTCGAGTGAGGTGGCGAACTCGGTCGCCTGCAGCTTGACGTCGAATCCCGCTTCCTTCGCCATCGCCTGCACGACTTGCGCGATCTTCTGCGCGTCGGAGGTCGTCGGCGTCACCAGCGTAAAGCTCGGATTGGGCACTCCGGCCTCGCGCAGCAGCTCCTTCGCGCGCGCGACGTTGCGCTTCGGAATCGGCACGTTCTTCGCGTAGTAGGGATTGCTTGGGGCTACCCATTGGTTGCCGACGTCGGCCTCGCCGTCCATCCCGACCTGGACGATGCCGTCGCGGTCGAGCGCGAGCTCGAACGCTTCGCGTACCCGCGGATCCTTGCCCAAAGGATTTTTTTGCGCCAGATCGCTCTTGCCGACGTTGATCGTAATCCCCTGGTAGCCGATTTCGGTGATCTTGGCGACCTTGAAGCGGCTGTCAGTCTTGAGCTGCGGCACATCTGAGGCCTGCATGCGCTCGATGAAATCGAGCTGGCCCGAGCGCAGGTTGGCCAAGCGCACGGTCGCGTCGGGGATCGGCGTGTAGATGATGCGGTCGAGGTGGATCTCGCCCTTGTTCCAGTAGTCCGGATAGCGCTCGACGACGATACGGTCCTGCGCGACCCGCTCGACGAAGCGGAACGGGCCCGAGCAGACCGGCTTGGCGCCGAACTTGTCGCCCTCGGCCTGCGCGGCCTTCGGCGACACCATCATGCCGGCGCGATCGGCGAGCGCGGCAAGCAGCGGCGCGAACGGCGCGGACAGATTCAAGCGCACGGTCGATGCGTCGACGACGTCGACACTGCTGACCGGGGCCAGCTCGCCGCGCCGGTTCGAGCCCGCCATCGTCTTGTGCCGTTCGATGTTGTACTTGACCGCGGCTGCGTCGAATTTCTCGCCGTCGTGGAAGGTCACGCCGCTGCGCAGCTTCAACGTGAGGGCTTTGTGATCGGCCGACCATTCCCAGGAGGTGGCGAGCTGGGGCACGATGTTGAGCTTCTCGTCGATGTCGACCAGCTTGTCGCACAGCGACGCGAACACGATGCGGCCAACAAAGGTGCGGGCCAGCGTCGGATCGAGCACGTCGGGATCTTCGGCCAAGCCGAAGCGCAGCGTCTGTGCCGCCGCTCCGGCGGCGGTGATTGCCGCCAGCAGCGCGAAGCCAAGCCGCGCGGTCCATGATTTCCTATTCATCAGTTAAGCTCCTGTCGCTGTTGCTGCTGCGGCCGATCGGCCGGCGTCCGATCTTAGCGCTAATACGCTCGTTTCGACCAATCCGTTACGGCGCGCCGCGGAAGGCTTGCTGCAGCCGCGCCAGCCGCAGCCCGGCCGCCGCCGGGACCGCGGCGCCCGCCGGTGCGGGCGGCGGCGCGATGTCGCGCCAGAAATGACAGGCAACCGCGTGACCGCTTTCCGCGGCGAGCGGCGGGCTTTCCCAGCGCGCCTGCGCGTACGGACAGCGGGTGCGAAAGCGGCAGCCCGACGGAGGATCGATCGGGCTGGGCACGTCGCCCTGCAATATCATGCGCTGTGCCCGCGCACCCGGCGCGGGCACGGGGATCGCCGACAGCAGCGCTTGCGTGTACGGGTGGCGCGGCCGCGCGAACAGCTCGCGCGCAAACGCGTATTCGACGATGCGGCCCAGGTACATGACAGCGACGCGCGCGGCGATATGCTTGACCACTGCGAGATCGTGCGCGATGAACACGTAGCTCAAGCCGAGGCGCTGCTGAAGGTCCATCAGCAGGTTGATGACCTGGGCCTGGATCGATACATCGAGCGCCGATACCGGTTCGTCGCAGACGATCAACCGCGGTTCGACGGCCAGTGCGCGGGCGATGCCGATCCGCTGCCGCTGCCCGCCGGAGAATTCGTGCGGATAGCGTTCGGCGTGCTGCGGCGCGAGGCCAACCAGGCCGAGCAGCTCGGCGACCCTTTCCCGGCGCCGCCCCGACGCGAGATCGTACAGCGCCAACGGCTCGCCGACGGTCTGGCCGACGGTCATGCGCGGATTGAGCGATGCATACGGGTCCTGGAAGATGATCTGCAGCGCGCGCCGTTGCGCGCGCATCGCATCGGCGTCGAGCGCGAACAATTCCTGGCCGCCGAAGCGCACGCTGCCGGCCGTCGGCTCGATAAGGCGCAGCAAAAGCCGGCCGGTCGTCGACTTGCCGCAGCCGGACTCGCCGACCAGCGCCAGCGTCTCGCCGGCGGCGAGATCGAAATCGATGCCGTCGACGGCGCGTACGACCCGCGCATGGCGGCGGAAAAACCCTTGGCGCAGCGGGAAATGCTTGACCAGACCCGCGACCTGCAGCAGCGGCGTCGCCGCGTCCGTCACGCCGGCACCAGGACGTCGGGATCGAGCGGCGCGCGCCAGCAGGCCGAGCGATGGCCGTCGCCCATGTCCAGCAGCGGCGGGTCTTCGCGGCGGCAGCGCTCGATCGCGAACGGGCAGCGCGGGTGAAACCGACAGCCGTCGACCGGCGCCATCGGATTCGGCACCTGACCCTCGATCGCGGCGAGGCGCGTCTGCTCGAGGTCCAGCCGCGGAATCGAGCCCAGAAGGCCGACCGTGTACGGATGCTGCGGCTCGGCGAACAGGGCCGCGACGCTTGCGCTTTCGACGATGCGCCCGGCGTACATGACGACGACGTCGTCGGCAAGCTCGGCGACCACGCCCAGGTCGTGCGTGATGAGGATGATCGCCGTGCCGGTTTCGTGCCGGAGCTGGCGCATCAGGTCGAGGATCTGCGCCTGGACGGTCACGTCGAGCGCAGTCGTCGGCTCGTCGGCGATCAAAAGCGCCGGCTTGCAGGCGAGCGCCATCGCGATCATCACGCGCTGGCGCATGCCGCCCGACAGCCGGTGCGGATAGTCGTCGAAGCGCTCCTCGGGCGACGGAATATGCACCCGGCGCAGCATCTCCAGCGCCAGCGCCTTAGCCGTCCGCTCGCTGGCCGGACGATGGCGCACGATGCCCTCGACGATCTGATCGCCGATGGTGAATGCCGGGTTGAGCGAGGTCATCGGCTCCTGGAAGATCATCGAGATCCGGTCGCCGCGCAGCTCGCGCATCGCCGAGGGCGGCAGCTGGAGGAGGTCGACGCCGTCGAACACGATGCTGCCGCCGCCGATGCGCCCGGGCGGCTGCGCGACCAGGCCCATGATCGAAAGCGCGGTGACGCTCTTGCCGCAGCCAGATTCGCCGACGATGCCCAGTGTCCGCCCTGCGTTGAGCGTAAAGCCGACACCGTCGACCGCCGTGAATTCGCCGCCGCCTTCGACGGCGAAAAGCGTGCGCAAGTCGCGGACTTCGAGGAGCGCCGTCATCGCTGCCGGCGCGCCGCCTGGAAACGCTCGACTTCGGCTTCGATCGCCGCGCGATCGGTGACGCCGGCGGGGCGTGCCGCGCTCGGAAGGCAAGCGAGGAACGGCTGGTAGCGCTCGAGGCTCACCTCGTACAGTCGCTTCAATTCGGCGAGTGGGTCCGGGTGATCGTCGACCCGGAGATCGAGAAACGGATAGGTCTCGGTCGTGTGGATCAACAACGCTGCTGCCTGTTTGCCGCGCTTGTCGCCGCCTGCCGCCTCGCCCGCCGCCATCGCCGCCAGCAATCGCTCGGCGAATGGAGCACTGGCGTGCGCCTGGTAGGCGCGTGCGGTTTCGTCGAGCACGGCCGGGCCCGCGAGCATATTGCCGGCGACCGAGAACCCTTGATGCGCGCAGTGGCCGCACCAGTCGATGCACAGCGCGCCGGTGTGGCCGGCGCTTTGCCCGGCTCGATCGATCAGATGAAGCTGGCGATGCGCGCGGCCTTCGTCGCCGGCGACCAGGCGCGCGACGGCGTCGGCCGCGGCGACGCCTTGCTCCAGCAGATCGAGTCCGGCCGGACCGTAGCCGGGATTGACCAGTGCCTGCGTCGACAGCGCTCCGACGCCGCTGCGCACATGGGAACACAATGCACCGACGGCAAAAAATCGGCTGGCCACGGCGACACCGAACGCCCCGTCTGCATCGCGCGCGACAATCGACCAGGTCACGGCAGCCTACCCCTGCGCCGCCGCGACGATGCCAAGTCGATCAATCCAGACAGGAGAAACCGAGAAACTCGGACGGATCGTCGGCGTGCGCATGCCCGAAGCTGATGTGGCCGCGGCCGCGCAGCATCAGCTCTTCGCGGCGAATCATGATCTCGGGTTCGCCGTCGATGCTTATCCAGCTGCCGTTCGAGCTGTGGTCGATGAAGACGAATTTGTCGCGGCGGCGCTCGATGCGCGCGTGCATGCGGGAAGCCTTGCGGTCGGCGATGACGACGTCGCTCTGCAGGTCGCGCCCGAGAGTGAGCACCGAGTGCGCCTCGCCCAGCTCGATCTTGCGCAGGCCGTGCACCAGCTTGACCATCGCCGGTGCCACTGCGGCGCGCGGCGACACGGCGGTCAGCTCGTCTTCGGAATCCTGCCACAGGAGCTCGAACAGCCCGATGTCGCGCTCCTTGCCTTTCACCGTCTGCGACGCATGGTCGCGCGTGCGTCCGCGCAGCACCGGCGAGAGCTCGGCGACGGTTTGCGCGGTCGTGAAAATCTGGCCTCCGGCGGCGAACGAAGTCATGCGCGCGGCGACGTTGACCGCATCGCCGAAAACGTCGCCGGCATCTTCGATCGTCGGGCCGGCGTGGAAGCCGATATGCATAGACAATCCGGTGCCGCGGCTGGTTCGCTGCGATGACACGCGCATCTGGATCTCGATCGCCGCCTGCGCCGCCGCGTCCGAGGTCGGAAAGGTCGCCAGGACCTCGTCGCCTATCGTCTTGACGACATGGCCGCCGGTGTCGCTGCACACGCGCTTGACGATGGCCAGGCAGCGGTCGATCGTCTGCTGCGCATCGGCGTTGCCAAGCATTTCGTACAGCTTGGTGCTGCCGGAAACGTCGGCGAACAGGACGGCGAGATTGCGCGTGGAGGTCGTCATGCGGCGATTGCCCGTCGGATCGTCACAAGTATAAGGCAAGACATCGGCGGTGGCCCCGGCCGCCTTCGCATCTGCCGAGCATTCACGTTGACTTGACGGGGGTGCCGGCCTAGTATGCCCGGTACGTCGCCACCGCTTCGCCCATCGGCCTGACGGACCCCGTAATGAAACGATCGTTGACCTGGCTTGCCGGTTTTTTATTCCTGATCGCCGTGCCCTGTTTCGGCGCGGAGACCGGCGCGGTTACGCTGCTGTTCGGGCAGCCGAAACTGCTGCGCGGCACGGCCTGGTTCAATCTGAAGGAAGGCGTGCGCCTGCGCGACGGTGACGTCATCGACGTGCCGGCATCGGGCCAGCTGCAGCTCGAATTCACCGACGGCGGCGCGGTCAGCATTATCGGACCCGGCGCGCTTTACCTCATCGCCGCCTCGACGCGCGATGCCAAGCAGCCGGGATCGACCGAGCTCCAGCTTACCCGCGGCTGGCTGAAATTCGCGACCAAGCCGCCGGGACCGCGGCTTCGCGTACGCACGGCATTGGGCACGATCACGACCCCGGAAGCCGTGGCCGTCGTGCATGCGGGCGACGGTTTCGAGGCGTTTGTCGAGACCGGGGCCGCCCGGTTGTCCGACGTCGGCAAGATCGAGTTGACCGGCGGCGAGATCAAGGCCGGCGGGTTCGCCAGCCGGTCCCCCGGGAAGCCCTTGACCACCGAGCGGCGTCCCCCGGCGACGTTTGTCGCCGGGCTGCCGCGCGATTTCATGGATCCCCTGCCGGTGCGCGCGGCCCGGTTTGCGTCGACCAAGGTCGATCCGGTGGCCGACCATGAAGCGACGTTCGCCGAGGCGCAGCCCTGGCTGACCGGACCCTACCGCGCCAGTTTCCTCAAGCGCTTCCAGGCGAGGCTCGACGATCCCGCTTTCCGCGACGCGATGGCGAGCAGCGGCAAGGCGCCGCCCGAGTGGAGCGCAGCCACCGCGCCACCTAAGGTGGAGACTCCGCCGCCGCCGCCGGCCGCCAAGGCGGAGCCCGAGCGGAAGTTCCGCTGGCCGTGGGAAAAATAGACCAGACAGGCGGACACACGTGAAGCTGATATGGAAATTCAATCTCGCGATACTGGCCGTCGCCGCCGTCACCTTCATTCTCGCGGCGGTCGTCTCCTACACGGTGCTGCACGCCAATGCCCGCGATGAAGTATTGCAGAACGCCCGCGTGATGATGGAGTCGGCCAACGCGTCGAGCGATTACACCAACGCGCAGGTCAGGCCGTTGCTAGAAACTCAACTCAAGTACAAATTCATTCCGCAATCGGTGCCGGCGTTCGCTGCGATCGAGCAGTTCAATGAGCTGCGCAAGAATTATCCGGACTACACGTTCAAGCCGGCAACCCTGAATCCGACCAATCCGCGCAACCACGCGACCGACTGGGAAATCGACATCGTCAACCAGTTCCGCCAGTCCGCGACCAAGACCGAGGTGATCGGCGAGCGGGCCACGCCGACCGGTCGCTCGCTCTACCTGGCCCGGCCGATCCAGATCAAGGACCCCGCGTGCCTGACCTGCCACAGCACCCCCGACGCGGCGCCCCGGACGATGGTGGAGACCTACGGATCGACCAACGGCTTCGGCTGGAAGGTCAACGAGATCGTCGGAGCGAACATCGTATCGGTGCCGACCTCGGTGCCGGTGCAGCGTGCGAACTACACTTTCAGGATTTTTCTGCTCTCATTGCTCGTCGTATTCGCCTTTACGATAGGCATGCTCAATGTCATGCTGTACCTGTTCGTCATCCGCCGCGTCAAGCGACTGTCCAAGCTGGCGGACGAAGTGAGCCTCGGCAACCTCGACGCGGGTGAGTTCCAGACGCGAAGCAAGGACGAGATCGGCGTCCTGACCGAAGCGCTGGGACGGATGAAGACCAGCATGGTGCAGGCGATCAAGATGCTGGATGCGCATGGCTGAAGCGCATGCCGGCGCATGACGAGTCGAGCGAAAAGTGACTGAGCCTACCCGTATCGGCAAGTACTCGATCCAGAGCGTGCTCGGCAAGGGCGCGATGGGCGTCGTCTACAAGGCGTTCGATCCGGGCATAGAGCGCGTGGTCGCGATCAAGACGGTGCGCAAGGACCGCGTCGACCAGGACCTGATCGAGCAGTCGATGGCGCGCTTCAAGAACGAGGCCAAGGCGGCCGGGCGGCTGCTGCATCCGAACATCGTCAGCGTCTACGAATACGGCGAGGACGAGGCCAACGCCTTCATCGTCATGGAGTACGTCGAAGGCACCGGCCTGCGCGAATACCTGGCGCGCAAGGCGAGCTTCGACCTGCCGCACGTGTCGTCGATCATGACGCAGCTATTGCGCGCGCTGGATTTCGCGCACGAGCGTGGCGTCATTCATCGCGACATCAAGCCGGCGAACCTGATCCTCACCGCGGACGGCACGCTGAAGGTCGCCGACTTCGGCATCGCACGAATCGACACGTCGAACCTGACGACGCTCGGCATGGTGATGGGAACGCCGTCGTACATGTCGCCCGAGCAGTGCCAGGGCCAGGCGGTCGACCGGCGGTCGGACCTGTTCAGTGCCGCCGTCGTCCTCTACGAGCTCCTCGCCGGCGAAAAGCCGTTCGCCGGCGCGACCGAGACGATCGCCTACAAGATCTGCCATGAAAATCCGCGTCCGCCCTCAGCGCTATCGCGCCTCAACCTGTCTCCGACAATCGACGCCGTCCTCGCCGTCGCGCTGGAGAAAAGCCCGGATGCGCGGTTCCAGAACGCGCGAGCGTTCAGCCGCGCACTGCGCGAAGCACTGAACGCGCCGGCGCAGCAGAACCCCGACGAGACGGCGGCCACGCAGATCAACACGGCGATCCAGTCAATGCGGCCGTCGATCGCCGCGCCGCCGGTCTGGGAGGAAACGGTGCTGCGCACCGTCGAGCGCCAGCTTGCGCACTACGTCGGGCCGATGGCCAAGGTGATGACGCGCAAGGCGTCGACGCAAACGACCGATCTGGCGCAGCTGTACGCCCTGCTCGCCGAAAACATCAGCGATCCGGCCACGCGCGAGAAATTCAGCGCTGGAATGCGCAGCGCGGTCGGGCCCGATACGACGCAGGGCGGGGCGATCTCCACCGGCACCAATACGCGGTCGATGTTGAGGCAGGCGGCGCTTGAGCAGAGCTTCGTCGATCAGACCAGCAATCAGCTCGCCGTCTATCTGGGGCCGATCGCCAAGGTCGTCGCCAGCCGCGCGGCGCAAAAGGCGACCAGCCGCCAGGAGTTCGTGCGCCTGGTCGCCGGCCATCTGGGCGACCAGGAGCGCAACACCTTCCTCAAGGAAATCGGCTTCGAGGAAGCCTGACTAGACGCGCTCGATGACGGCGGCGATGCCCTGGCCGCCGCCGATGCACATCGTGATCAGCGCGTAGCGTCCGCCGCTGCGCTGCAATTCGTACATCGCCTTGATCGTCAGAATGCAGCCGGTCGCGCCGATCGGGTGGCCGAGCGCGATCGCGCCGCCGTTCGGATTGACCTTGGCCGCGTTCATGCCGAGCTCCTTGCTGACGCCCAGCGCCTGCGCGGCGAACGCCTCGTTCGACTCGATGACGTCGATCTGATCGAGCTTCAGGCCGGCTTTCGCCAGCGCCCGCTTGACCGCGCTGACCGGCCCGAGCCCCATCACCTTCGGATCGACGCCGGCGTGTCCGTAGGCGACGAGACGCGCCATCGGCTTCAGACCCTTTTTCGCGGCAGCGGATTTTTCCATCAGCACCACCGCCGCCGCCGCGTCGTTGATACCCGAGGCGTTCCCCGCTGTCACCGTGCCGTTCTCCTTGGCGAACACGGCGCGGAGCTTCGCCATGCCTTCGGGGGTCGAGTCGCCCCGTACGTGCTCGTCGGTGTCGAAGACCGTCGCGCCCTTTTTGCTCTTGAGCTCGATCGGCAGGATCTGGCTCTTGAAGTGCCCGGAGGCGATCGCCGCCGCGGCCCGCTTGTGGCTCTCGACGGCGAAGCTGTCCTGCTGCTCGCGCGTGATGCCGCAGCGGGTCGCGACGTTTTCCGCGGTGACGCCCATGTGGATCGTGTCGAACGGATCGGTCAGCGCGCCGACCATCATGTCGATGTCCTTGGCGTCGCCCATGCGCGCCCCCCAGCGCTGCGTGACGTTGGCGTATGCGGCCCGGCTCATGCTCTCGGCGCCGCCCGCGACCGCGGCCTCGGTATCGCCGAGCAGAATGTATTGCGACGCGCTGACGATCGCCTGCAGCCCGCTTCCGCACAGGCGGTTCAGGGTCAGCGCGCCGGTGTCGTGGGGCAAGCCGCCGTTGACGCAGGCGACGCGCGAGAGGTACATGTCCTTCGCCTCGGTGTGGATCACATTGCCGAAGACGCACTGGCCGACGTTCTTCGGATCGACCTTGGCGCGGCTGAGCGCCTCCTTGACGACCTTCGCCGCCAGCTCCGTCGGCGGCAGGTCTTTCAGACTGCCGCCGTAGTCGCCGATCGCGGTTCGGACGCCGCTCAGGATGACCACTTCTCGCTGCTCGCTCATGTCATTGGCTCCGGTTGCAGGATTGTCAATTATCCTGCCAATACGACCGCGCCGCACTGCCGAGCGTTCAACGGCGGCGACCTCGCACCGCGTCTACGAGGAAAGCAAGCGCGGCTTCTGTCCGAGGTTCGCCGCGCCGTACAGCGGCGCGTTGACGTCGGCGAACGCAATCATCGCGCCGATCCGCGTGTCGCCAGGAGACTCGAAGCCGCACTCGCCCATGTACCGCGGCGGATTGCGAAACGTCCCGAACAGCAGGTCCCAGAGCGGCAGGTCGCCATAGTTGTAGAAGTGCACCCCCATCCGATGGTGGACGCAGTGCGATTCCGGCCGCTGGATCAGATAGCCGAGCCACTGTGGCGTCCTGACGTTCCAATGCTGGAACATGCCGTAGAACGCGGCTACGTAGCCGACCAGAGCTGCTGCCAGTGGTTCGAGTCCCAGCACGATGACCGTGACGAACAGCTGCAGTGCAACCTGCACCAGTATCTCCAGCGGATGGAAGAGCACCGAACCCGGAATGTCGATCCGCCGGGGACTGTGATGCAGCTGGTGAATCAGGCGCCACAGCGCCGGCACGTTGTGCACCGTGCGATGCACGGCGTAACCCAAGCCCGACAGAACGAAATACCCCACCACCGTCCCGCCGACCACGCCGAGACCGGTTCCATCGATCAGCCGATGCCGCTCGAGCCATGCCGATGGCAGCAGCAGCGGCACCACGGTGGACACCGTGCCGACCAGCAGCAGGAAGGCGATGCCGATCAGCTGCCAGCCGCGGCGGGGCGGGAACTCCCGCGCGGGCCAGCGACTTTCGACGCCGAGCAAGACGAAGTAAGTGACCGGAACCAGCAATCCGACGATGTCTATGGTGCTCATGTCAGCCTCCGTTCAAAGGCGCCGTCAGCGGCTCACACTGTAAGTCGGTTGCGCCAGTATAGCCTTACAATGTAAGATTGCAAGCGTGGCGAGACTGACCAGATCGATGGCCGGGGCGGCAGCCGGCCGGGAGCGCCGTCCGCTGACGCGGAACCGCGTGCTGCTCGCCGCGCACGCGCTGATCGAGCGCGATGGGTTGGCCGCGTTCAGCATCCGCGGGCTGGGAGCGCGGCTGGGCTGCGAGCCGATGAGCGTCTATCACTACTTTCCGAGCAAGGCACATCTGCTCGACGCGCTGGTCGATCGCGCCATCGAGAGCGTCCCGGTACCTGCGCCGGCAGCCGACTCCGAAGATCAGCTGCGGCAGGTCTGCCGCGCGTATCGCGCGATGGCGCGCCGGCAGCCGCGTTTGTACCAGCTGATTGCGCTGCATCGCTTCAACACGCCGACCGGCGTCCGGTTCATCGAAGGGGTACTGGCGCTGATACACGCGCTTTCGCGCGATCCCCGCTTGGTCGCGCAATGGTTCCGCGCGATCGGCTATTACCTCACCGGCGCGGCGCTGGACGAGACGGCGGGATATGCGAGCGGCCCCTCTGCGGTGAGTACGGTTTCGGACGATTACATTGCGCGGGAATGCCCGCGCCTGTGTGCTGTAGCGCCGTATTTCAAGCCGGAGTGGTGGGACAGCACGTTCGAGCTAGGACTCGAAACCCTGCTCGCCGGCATGCGGGCGGCGGCGGCCGCGGCGAAAGAGCGCAAGCCGGCGTGAGCCGGCGAAGCGGTATCAGGCCGACGCGAGCTTCCGGCTGATGCAGTAAAGCCCCTCGAGCACCAGGTTGTCGTGCAAGTCGAAAGGTATCGTGAGCCGCGGTGCGAGCGCGCGCGCGGCGCCGCCCGAAATCAGGCACTTGAGTCCCGGCGCGTTTGCCTCGTGCATCCGATACACCCGCTCGATTGCGCCTGCTTGCGCGTGCTGGCAACCGCTGGTGATCGCATCGACCGTCTGCAACGGATTCTCGACGTACTCGCCATCGGCGTCGGGCAGCGCGGCGGTGTGCTGGTGCAGCGCGCGCAGCATCAGCCCGACGCCCGGCAGGATCACGCCGCCATTGAATTCGCCTGCGGCGGTCAAAGAATCGATCGTCGTCGCGGTCCCGCAGACGACGACCAGCGCCGCCTTCGCGCCGATCAGCTGCCGCGCGCCGATCAGCGCGGCCCAGCGATCGCTGCCGAGCTGCGCCGGATTGCGGTAGCGATTGACGACACCGCACTCCTTTTCCTGGGGGATCAACCAGTGCGGCGCCGGCGCGTCGCGCCAGGTTTCCAGCACGCGGATGATCGTCGCGCGCACCCGCGTCCCGGCAACATTGGAGATGACGATTTGCGCCGGGGTGGGGAATCGGGCGAACTGCCCGGCGAGCCCTGCGATTTCCTCGAGCAGGACGTGACCGGATTCGAGCCGGTTCTCCCGCGCTTCGCCGGCGGCCCGGGCGCGGAACAGTCCCCATTTGAGAAAGGTGTTGCCGACGTCGATCAAAAGATCGTACTCGGATTTGCGGGCGGCGCTCATCGCGGTCTTGTCATCTGGCGGTCAGATCGGGTCGAGCGGAAAGATCGGCCGCGTGAGTTTCCGGTAACGATACACCGACAGGTCGGCGTTGGTGACGCCGGCGCCTGCGCATTCGACGATGTGCGCGGCGATCGGCTTGAACCCGGCGCGATAATGGATGCGCGACTTGAGCATGATGTAGCGCTTGCGCGACGGGTCGATGCCGCAATGGGTGAACACGCCCAGATCCATCGGCTCGTGCGCGCGCTCGGTGACCACGATTTGCATCTTCGCGCCACCGTTGTCGACGTCGAGCACCGCGGTGCGGCCGAGAAACGTGCGTATGCCGGTGTACATCGGGCCGGTGATCGTGAATTCCCCGTCGGTGATCGCGCCGACCCTGCCGGAGATCTCGAGCGGCTCGCCGCGGCGGTCGATCGCGGGCATGTCGGTATGCCCGCCCAGCGCGAGCCGGACCGGGTTGCCGCTGCCGGCCGCGATCATCTGCGCCACCGCCGCCGGATCCCGAATCGGCGCGACCGCGACGTCATCGAGTCGCTGCCGCAGGATTTCGGCGACCACCGCCATCACGTCCTGCGCGCCGCCCGAGCCGCAGTTGTCGCAGTGATCGATCAGCAGCACCGGTCCGCCGGGCGCCGCTTCGCCCAGCCGGCGCGCAGTCGCTACCGACTCGGCCAGCGGCGGTGCCGCGAATGCATACTCGGCGCGCCGCTCCCACGCGATCGCCAGCATGCGGTCGCAAACCTCGCGCGCAGCGGTGTCGCCGCCGCGACGGCCATCGGCGACGACGATCGCCGATACGCCGGTGTAAGGCGTGTCGGCGTGCGGAAACGACGGCAGCAGGCTCGCCGCGAGCACCTTGCCGCTCGCCTCCATCGCGCGCGCATAGCGGAGGATGTCGCCCGACGGTCCGTCTTCGGGCGCGTGGCGCATGATCGAGGCCAGCAGCGGCAGCCAGCCCCACGCCATCACCGGCTCGATCTCGCCGTCGAGCGCGCGCAGCAGGATGTCTCCCGCCAGCTTGCCGACCTCGTACATGTCGACGTGCGGGTAGGTCTTGTAGCCGGTGATCACCGTCGCATTGGCGACGAGCTCGGCCGAAAGATTCGTGTGGTAGTCGAGCGTCACCGCGATCGGCAGTTGCGGCGCGATCGCGCGGAGTCGCCGCACGATCTCGCCTTCGGCGTCGTCGCAGTCCTCGACCACCATCGCGCCGTGCAGATCGAGCAATGCTGCATCGCATCCGGCGCGCACCGCTTGCTCGAGCGGCTGGACCAGCGCCTCGAACGTCGCACGCGAAGCCTTGTTCGACGGCCAGGCCTCGGCGGCGACCGGTGTGATGATCTCGGCGCCTTCGCGCACCGCGAGATCGAGATACGCCCCCATCGGTGTATTGGTGCCGGCGAAGCGCGCACGCGCGGCCGCGCCGAACGCGGGGCCGTTGCCGTGGCCGAACGCCGTCAGCGGCGTCGGCAGCGGCGAGAACGTGTTCGTTTCGTGCTTGATCAGCGCGATGACGTAGCGGCGGGGCATGCGAGATCCGGAAGCGCGCTCAGGCCGGCTGGAAGGCGGGGCCCAGCGGCTTCAGGCGTAGCCCGGGGCGCAGACGCTTCCACGCGAACATCGTCGGATCGGCCTTGGCCGGGCCCGGTGCAGCGACGACCAGCACTTCGCGGGCGATCGGCTCGAAGTCGGCGCGAAAGTGGACCGAGCTCTTCAGCGCCAGAATGCGCTCGCGACGCGGCTCGATGCCGAGATGGCGGAACATTTCCTGGTCGGCGGCCTGGCATTTGCGGGAAGCCAGCGCGACCCGCACGCCGTCTTTTTCGAGCAGCGCCATCGGTCCCAGGTCCATGCGGAAACCCTGGAACATCGGCCCGGTGCAGGTAAAGTGACCGTCGCCGAGCGCGCGCACCGAGAATTCGCCGCCGAGCGGCTTGTGGCCTGGCACGCCGGAAATCTCGCCGAGCGCGAATATCGCCTTGCGACCCACGCCGACAGCGTGCGCCTGCGCGGCCGAGGCCGGGTCGATCAAGAGCCCGAGCACCGCGCCCGGCGCGCGACGCGCGAGCAGGGCGGCAAGCAGTCCGGTCGTATCGCCGTTGCCGCCGGCGCCGGGATTGTCCTGCGTATCGGCCAGCACGACCGGTGCGCCCGGCTCGCCTCGCCGCATCGCCCTGACGACGGCGGCGTCGGGCTCGAACAACTGCATCGAAAAGTCGCCTTCGGCCTCGGCGATCGCTCGGGCCAGCGCCGTTGTAGCGGTCCTGACGCGGCCGGCATCGTTGCCGTAGCCGAACGCCGTCATGCCGCATTCCGGGAAGTCGGCCATCGGGAAGCCGGGTGCGAACGACAGCACCGCATCGTGCTCGCGCTCGAGACGATCGAGCAAGGCATACAGGCTTCGCGCTGGCTCGATCAGCGTGCACTGCGAAGGCAGCCCGGTCAGAAAATCCAGCGGTTCGAACGCGCCCGCGGCGGGTTCGCCCAGGCGCAGCGTGCGATCGAGCAGCCGCGCTGCGCGCTCCCCGGTCGCCGCCATGTCGACGTGCGGATAAGTGCGGTAGGCGACGAGGCCGTGGCAATGCTCGATCATCGCGCGAGTGACGTTGGCGTGCAGGTCGAGACTGGCGACGACGGGCGTGCGCTGTCCGACGACGGCGCGCACGCGCGCGAGCAGCTCGCCTTCGCCGTCGTCGAAGTGCTCGGTCACCATCGCGCCGTGCAGATCGAGGTATACGCCGTCGACCGGGCCTGCCGCGGCGAGGCGTGCTAGCATGTCGCCGGCGATGCGCTCGTAAGCGTCGCGCGTCACTTGCGCCGATGGCGAAGCGGCGCCCCAGACCAGGCCGATCGTTTTGTGCCCGAGGGCGTGCAGCGTGGCGATCGCGCCGGCGGCGGGGATGTTGGCGCCGGCAACGCGCGGCGCGATATCCGCACCATAGGTCAGCGGCGGCCAGCCGCCGCCGTGCTCGAAGGCGGCATAGTCCGCCTTCGATGGCGCGAATGTGTTGGTCTCGTGCTGGAAACCGCCTACCGCGATGACGCTCACCGTTTCTCCCGCGCAGCGCCGCGCGCTGCCGGGCGAGATTAGCCGGATTCGCGAGGGCGCGCAAACCACGCGGTAATGCTTTAGGAGAGGTCGATGACCGAAGCCATCTGGCGCTGGAGTGCGACGCGCATCGCCGCAGCGATCCGCAGCCGCGAGATTTCGGCGCGCGAGGCGGTCGACGCGGCGCTGTCGCGGATGGCCGCGGTCAATGGCAAGCTGAATGCGGTCACCGTCGATCTGTCCGATGCGGCGCGGGCCGCGGCGGACCGCGCCGATCGCGCCGTCGCCGCCGGCGATGCGCCGCTCGGACCGCTGCACGGCGTTCCGGTGACGATCAAGGAAAATGTCGACCAGCAAGGCTGCGCGACGACCAACGGCGTCGTCGCCTTTCGCGACTTGATCGCCCCAGCCGACTGCCCGGCGGTCGCGAACCTCAAAGCCGCCGGCGCGATCATCATCGGCCGAACCAATACGCCCGCGTTCAGCTTTCGCATCGACACCGTCAACGACCTGCGCGGCCGCACCTACAATCCCTGGTCGAAGACGCACACGCCCGGCGGCTCGTCGGGCGGCGCCGCGTCGTCGGTCGCCGCCGGCATCACGCCGCTGGCGCACGGCACCGACATCGCCGGCTCGATCCGCTTTCCCGCTTACGCCTGCGGCATCGCCGGCATCCGGCCCTCGTTCGGACGCGTTCCGTCGTACAACCCGACGCAGGCGGTCGAGCGCTCGCTGTCGTCGCAACTGATGTCGGTGCAGGGGCCGCTGGCGAGGACGGTCGCCGATCTGCGTCTGGGACTCTCTGCGATGTCCGCGCGCGATTCGCGCGATCCCTGGTGGGTGCCCGCGCCGCTGGCCGGACCGGCGCCGCCGCGGCCGATGCGCGTTGCCGTCGTGACCGCCGCTGGCGACCTTGCCGGGGGCGCGAAGCTTCATCCGCATGTCTCCGGCGCGATCGCCAAGGCCGCGCGCTGGCTCGCCGATGCCGGTTATGAAATCGTCGACGAGCCCACACCCGGGTTCACCCGCGCGCAGGAGCTGTGGTTCGAGATGCAGCTGCCGGAGTTTCGCGAGTACCTGCTGCCCCTGATCGAAAAGGAAGGCGATCAGGGCATCCGTACCGCGGTCGGCTTCATGCTAGAGAACCTGCCGTCGCGCGACGCGCTGCCGTACATGAAGGCGCTGGCCGAGCGAGCGCGCCTGGTGCGCGACTGGACGGCGTTTCTCGATCGCGTGCCGCTGGTGCTGGCCCCGGTGTCGTCGGTGCCGCCCTACGAGCAGGGATTCGACGTAGAAAGCGCGGCGCGCACGGCCGAGGTGTGGCGCGAATGCGCAACTTTGATGGCAATACCGGTGCTCGGCTTGCCGGCTGCGGTCGTTCCGGTCGTCGTCGCGGACGGCTTGCCGGTCGGCGTGCAATTGATCGCCTCGCGTTTTCGCGAAGACTGCTGCCTCGACGCCGCGGCCGCGATCGAGGCGCGGGCAGGCGTGCAAACGCCCGTTGATCCAAAATGGTGATCGCGCACCTCGACGCGTTCGACGCCGCGTATCGCGGCGAGCGTGCTTCCCCGCTTTTTCGCGCCAGGGTGGCCATTGCCATGGCGGCCACGCTTCGGCTATCGTGGGCGTCCGGCGCCTCGCGGCGACGACAGCTTCGCACACAGGAGAATTCCATGTCGACTTCCCGCTGGCTCAAGACGGCGGCGCTCGCGGCGATTGCCGGGTTCGTCGCGTTCTCGGGAACCCCGAACGCCGCAGCGCAGGGCACGGTGCGCGCTGTCATGCACTCGGACCTCAAGATCCTCGATCCGATCTGGACGACCGCCTACATCCAGCGCAACTACGGCTACATGGTCTACGACACCCTGTTCGCGACCGACGCGCAGGGGCAGGTCAAGCCGCAGATGATCGAGCATTACGAAGTCAGTCCCGACCAGCTGACCTACACGATGACCTTGCGCGACGGCCTCCTCTGGCACGACGGCAAGCCGGTGACCGCCGAGGATTGCGTTGCCTCGATCAGGCGCTGGGGCGCCAAGGACACGATGGGCCAGAAGCTCATGACCTTCGTCAAGGACATGCCGGTCGTCAACGCCAAAACGTTCCGCATCGTCCTGTCGTCGCCCACCGGGCTGGTGCTGGCCGGCCTGGGCAAACCGTCGTCGAACACGCCCTTCATGATGCCCAAGCGCGTCGCCGAGACGAGTCCGAACGAGCAGATCTCGGACACGACCGGCAGCGGCCCGTTCGTGTTCAAGCGCGATGAGTGGAAGCCCGGCGACAAGGCGGTGTTCGTCAAATTCGACAAGTACAAGCCGCGCGCCGAACCGCCCTCGGGGCTGGCGGGCGGCAAGGTGGTCAAGGTCGACCGGGTCGAATGGAAAGTCGTCGCCGACCAGCAGACGGCGATGAACGCCTTGTTCGCCGGAGAAGTCGACTACATCGAGCAGCCGCAGCACGACCTGTTGCCGCTGATGAAGGCGGACAAGAACGTCAAGCTGGTCGACGTCAACCCGCTCGGCAACCAGTACGCGCTGCGCTTCAACGTGACGGCGAAGCCGTTCGACAATGCCAAGATTCGTCAGGCGGTGCTCTACGCGCTCAACCAGGAGGATTTCCTCAAGGCGACGATAGGTGATCCGCAGTATTACAAGGTGTGCAAGGCGATGTTCGTCTGCGGCGCGCCGCTGGCGTCGACCAAGGGCATGGACGGACTGCTCGAGTCCAACTTCGCCAAGTCCAAGGCGCTGCTGAAGGAAGCCGGATACGACGACACGCCGATCGTGCTGCTGCACTCGACCGACCTGCAGGTGCTGACCAACCTCGCGCCGGTCGCCAAGTCGCTGCTGGAAAAGGGCGGCTTCAAGGTCGACATGCAGTCGATGGACTGGCAGTCCGTCGTGGCGCGGCGCGCGAAAAAAGATCCGCCGGCGCAAGGCGGCTGGAACGCGATGATCACGTCGTGGGTTTCGGCTGACATCCTGAATCCGGTATCGACGGCGTTTCTCAACGCAAGCTGCGACAAGGCCCCCTTCGGCTGGCCGTGCGACGCCGAGCTCGAGCGGCTGCGCGACCAGTTCGCGCGCGAGACCGACCCGGTCAAGCAGAAGGCGATCGCCGAGGCGGTGCAGGTGCGCTGGACGCAGTATCCGACCCACGTATTTCTCGGCCAGTGGTACCAGCCCTCGGCCGTGCGCAAGAATATCGATGGCATCATCGTTGCGCCCGTGCCGGTCTTCTGGAACATGACCAAGTCCGGCGGGTAAGCCTCGTTTTGCGTCCGCGCCGCATGCCGGCGCGGCCAAGAGCCCATGTTGGCCTACATCGGACGACGCCTGCTCGCGACGATTCCGGTGCTGGCCGTCGTCGCCGTGTTCGTTTTCATGATGCTGCGGCTCGCCTCCGGCGACCCGGCGGCGATCATCGCCGGCAACGCGGCGACGGCGCAGGACATCATCGATATCCGGCAGAAGCTCGGGCTCGATCAGCCTATCGTCACGCAGTTCTTCATCTGGCTCGGCCACGTGCTGAGCGGCGACTTCGGCGAATCGTTCTTCTACAAGAAAGAGGTCGCCGACATCATCGCCGACCGCGCCGGTCCGACGCTGGCGCTCGCTGCGTGCACGCTCGTCATTTCGGTGCTCGTCGCGGTTCCGCTGGGCGTCATCGCCGCGTACCGCCGCGGAACCTGGCTCGACCGCATCGTCATGGGCTTTTCGGTCCTGGGGTTTTCGGTGCCGGTATTCGTCATCGGCTATGCGCTGATCTACCTGTTCGCCATCAAGCTCAACTGGCTGCCCGTGCAGGGCTATCAGCCGCTGGCCGACGGCATCGGCGGCTTTTTCGCGCGCCTGATCCTGCCCAGCCTGACCTTGTCGGTCATCTATATCGCGCTGATCGCACGCATCACGCGAACCAGCGTGCTCGAAGTGCTGGGGGAGGACTATATCCGGACCGCGCGTGCCAAGGGACTTTCCAGCCGCGTCGTGCTGATGCGGCATGCGCTCTCCAACGCGGCGGTGCCGATCGTCACGGTGATCGGCATCGGCGTTGCCCTGTTGATCGGCGGCGTCGTCGTGACCGAGAGCGTATTCAGCATTCCCGGGCTGGGCCGGCTGACGGTCGATGCAGTGCTGGCCCGCGACTATCCGACCGTGCAGGCGGTCATCCTGCTGTTCTCGCTCGCCTACGTCCTGATCAACTTGCTGGTCGACGTTGTTTACACGCTGCTCGATCCCCGCATCCGCTATTAGCGCGCCATGGATACGCTGACCGACCCGGTGGCGGTGACGGCCGCGGCGCCGCCGCTCCTTGCCGGTGCCGCCGGCCGGCGTCTGCTGCGCAATCCGACCGTAGTCATCGGGGCGGCGATCCTCGCCCTCGTCCTGCTGCTGGGCCTCGCCGCGCCATGGCTCGGCACCGTCGATCCGGTCGCGATCAATCCTTCGGTGCGGAACAAATTGCCCGGCTTCGAGGAGACCGTGCGCAACGACGACGGCAGCACGACGACGATCGTGCACCGCATGGGCACCGACACGCTGGGCCGCGACGTCTACAGCCGGACGCTGTATGGCGCGCGGGTGTCGATGCTGGTCGGCGCCGCGGTCGCGACCATCAGCGTCGCTCTCGGCTTGGGCATCGGGTTGCTCGCCGGCTATGTGCGCTGGCTCGACGGTCCGGTCATGCGTCTGATGGACGGGCTGATGGCGATTCCGGCGATTCTGCTGGCGATCGCACTGGTGTCGTTGTGGACGGCGGGAATCGCGGCGGTGATCGTCGCGATCGTCATCCCGGAAATCCCACGCGTCGTGCGTCTGGTCCGCGCGATCGTGCTTTCGGTGCGCGAGGAGCCCTATGTCGAGGCGGCGATTTCGGTCGGGACACCGACGCTGCCGCTGGTGCTCCGCCACATTCTGCCGAATACGTTGCCGCCGCTGATCGTGCAGGCCACGTACATCGTCGCCTCGGCGATCCTGGTCGAAGCCATCCTGTCCTTTCTGGGTGTCGGCATTCCGCCGGAAACGCCGACCTGGGGCAACATCATGGCCGAGGGGCGCGCGCTGTTCCGCATCTTTCCGCACAACATCCTTTATCCGGGCGTCTTTCTCGCGCTGACCGTGCTGGCCGTGAACATGCTGGGCGACGGCTTGCGCGACACCCTCGATCCGCGGATGAAGCTGCGGCACTAGGCATGGGATCCGCGCTGCTCCAGCTCGACCATCTCTCCGTCGCGCTGCCGGCCGGCGCCGAACGCACGCACGCCGTCGACGGCGTCAGCTTCGACGTTGCGGCCGGGGAGATCGTCTGCCTGGTCGGCGAATCGGGCTCGGGAAAGACGGTCATCGCGCAATCGGTGATGGGATTGCTGCCGCCCGAGCTCACGCCCAGCGGGGGGCGGGTGCTGCTCGAGGGCGAGAATCTGCTCGCCGCCGGTGAAGCGCGACTGCGCGAGCTCCGCTGCACGCGCATGTCGATGATCTTCCAGGAGCCGATGACGGCGCTGAACCCGGTGATGCGCTGCGGTGAGCAGATCGACGAGGTCCTGGCGACGCATACACCGATGAGCGCCGCCGCGCGGCGCGCGCGAGTGGCCGAGATCATCCGCGACGTTCATCTGCCGGACGTCGAGCGGATGATAGCGTCGTATCCGCATCAGCTGTCAGGCGGACAGCGCCAGCGCATCATGATCGCGATGGCGCTGGTGCTCAATCCCAAGCTCCTGATCGCCGACGAGCCGACGACCGCGCTCGACGTCACCACGCAAGCGCAGATACTCGCGCTGATCCGGGAGATGCAGCGCCTGCACGGCACAGGCGTTCTGTTCATCACGCACGATTTCGGCGTCGTCGCGGAAATCGCCGATCGGGTCGCGGTGCTGCGGCGGGGCGAGCTGGTTGAGTGCGCGCCGGTCGACGAGCTGCTTGCGCACCCGAAGCACGAATACACCCGCATGCTGATTGCCGCCGTTCCCGGCGTCGCGCCGCCGTCGCGCGAGACCCGCGTCGGGCCGATCGTGCTGGTGACCGAGGGGCTTTCCAAGACCTACGCGCGAGGCGGATGGCTGAAACCCCGCCGGGCGGACGTTGCCGCCGCGTCGGGCGTGACGCTCGAAATCCGGCGCGGCGAGACGCTGGGCATCGTCGGCGAGTCGGGCTCGGGGAAATCGACGGTGGCGCGCTGCATCGCGCGGCTGATCGAGCCATCGGCCGGGCGCATCGTTCTCGACGGAGAGGACATCGCGCGGCTGTCCGCCGACGCGCTGCGACCGCGGCGGCGCCGGGTCCAGATCGTGTTCCAGGATCCATACCGATCGCTGAATCCGCGCCGCACCGTCGGCGACGCGATCATCGAAGGCCCGATGAACTACGGCGCGACGCGCGGCGATGCGCTGAAGACCGCGAGCGAGCTCCTGGCGCTGGTCCGGCTCGATGCGCGCGCACTCGATCGCTATCCGCATCAGTTCTCGGGCGGTCAGCGCCAGCGCATCTGCATCGCCCGTGCGCTGGCGATCGGGCCCGACCTCCTGATCGCCGACGAAGCCGTTTCCGCGCTCGACGTGTCGGTGCAGGCGCAGGTGCTCTCGCTCCTTGACGAGATCCGGCTCCGCCTCGACCTCGCGATGCTGTTCATCACGCACGATCTGCGCGTCGCGGCGCGCGTCTGCGATCGCGTCGCGGTGATGCAGCACGGACGCATCGTCGAGCAGGGACCGGTCGCCGAAGTCTTCGGTGCGCCGCGGCACGAGTACACGAAGGCGCTGTTCGCCGCCGTTCCGGGAAGGCGCTGGTCGTTCGCGAGCGACGCGGCGCGCGCAGTCTAGCGACGCTTATCGACGTCGTAGTACTTCCACTGATTGCGCAGGAACGGGTTCTGCTTGTAGCCCTTCAGCCACGGCTGCACCAGCACGCTGACGTAGGCGTTCAGGTCCATCAGCCACGGCGCGTAGTTAAGCACCGCTTCGCTCATCGTGCGGAACAGCGCCGTCCGCGCCGGTCCGTCCGGGAGATTGAGCGCCGCCTCGTAGGCGCGATCATAGGCCGGCAGGCGAAAGCGCGCATCGTTCGACGTGCCGATATTCTTGCTGTAGAGGGGGCTCGCGAATGCATCGCCGTCCGGCGAATTCGATATCCACGACAGCCCCCACATCTGCAGCTGGCCGGCTTCCGACATCTTGTTGAGCTCCGGCCACTTCTGCGTGAAAAACACCAGGCGAATGCCGATCGCGTCCATGCATTTTTTCCACAGCTCGTTGTCGACGCGGTCGATCGCCGACGGCGTGTTGGCCTTGGTGATCTGCAATGGCTTGCCGTCGGGCGTTTCACGATAGCCGTCACCGTCGCGGTCCTTGTAGCCGAACTTGTCGAGCAGCGCGCGCGCCGCGGCCGGATCGTACAGATCGGTGGCACGCAGCGTCGGATCGTGACCGGCGAGTCCCGGCGGCACCAGTTGCGACGCCGGCTCGGCCTGGCCGTGGCGCAGGACGTCGATTTCAGCCCTGCGGTCATACCCCATCACCATCGCGCGGCGCAATGCGATCTTTTCCGGCGTATAGCCGCCGACGACGGGATCGTCCATGTTGAAAAAAACGAAGCTCAGCGATGGCTCGGTCTGCCGGTGCAGCCTGATGCCACGCCGGGCGTAATCGGCGCGCAGCTGGTTCTTCTCCAGCACGTTGTCCGCCAGCGCCCGAGGCAGTTGCAAATAATCGAGCTGGCCGCTGTCGAACGCGAGCAGCCGGGGCTGATCCTCCTCGATGACGCTGACCTCGATGCGGCCTACGATCGGCAGCTTCTTTCCGGCGTTGTCTTTGGCGATCGCCGCATCGCCGGGCTCGCTGCCTTCGCCGGGCACCGGATAGGTCTGCTCGCGAAAGTCGGGATTGGCTTCGAGCACGATCTTCTGGCCCCGCACCCACTCCTTCAGGCGGTAGGGACCGGTGCCGACCGGATGTTCCATCACGCGGTTCGATGCATCGGCGTGCGCCTCGACGACCTCGCGCGCGACCGCGGATAGTGCGGTATCGGCCAGCCAGTACGCGAACGTGTAATTGGGATCCTTGAAGCGCACCCGCAACGTGTAGCGGTCGAGCGTCTCTAGGCCCTCGATCTTCGCGTCGTAATCAAAGCGGCCGGACTTCCGCGCGCGCGCAAGCGCCTCGTCGAGCCCGAGCAAGCGGTGATCGAACACGTACAGCCAGTACGAGCGCACCTTCGGGTCGAAAATCCGCTTGATCGTATAGACGTAATCCTCGGCAGTCAGCTCGCGCCGCTTGCCCTTGAACGCGGGATCGGAGGCGAAATAGATCCCCGGCTTCACCTTGACCGTATACGTTCGGCCTCCGTCGGTGATCTGCGGCATGCCGTCGGCGGTGTTCGGAACCATGCGCACCGGCCGCGCGAAATAATCGTAGGTGTAGAGCGACTCGAAGATCGCCCGGGGCAGATGTCGAACGAGTAACCGTCACTGATCGCCTGCGGATCGAAGCCGGATTCCGCCACCTGCTGCGCGACGTGAAGGGTCTTGCTCATGTCGGCAGCCGATGCCGGCAACGGCGGCATCGCGGCGACCGCGAGCATGGCAGCGGGCACCAGATGCGCCAGTGCTGCCATGGACGGACGCGCGCGGCGATGAGCCGGCATGTCGAGCGTCGTCATCGCGGGTCGGCCTTGCCCAAGGCGCGGCGCAGTCGCCCGACGCCATCGGCGAGCCGGTCGGTCTCCGCCGCGAAACACCAGCGCACGAAACCCTCCCCCTCGGGCCCGAACGCGCTGCCGGGCGCGAGTCCCAAACCGACATCACGCACCAGCCGTTTGCAGAATTCGAGGCTGTCGCTGACGCCGGCGACGCGAAAGAATATGTACATCGCACCGCTCGGCGCGGCGGCGCTGACGCCCGGAATCGCGTTCAGCTCCCTGACCAGGAAATCGCGCGCCGCGCGATAGCGCTCGAGCGTATGCGCGATCGTCGCTTCGCCGTCATTGATCGCGACGACGGCGGCACGCTGCACGAACGTCGGCGAGCACGAGGTGTTGTATTCGATCAGCTTCCCCAGATCGGGGAGCAGCATGCGCGGTGCGACAATCCAGCCGAGCCGCCATCCGGTCATCAGCCAGGCCTTGGAAAAGCTGTTGGTGCTGACGACGCGGTCGCCCGGGCTGCCGAGGTCGAGGAACGAAGGCGCGCAGGCCCGCCCGGGCGGTGCGTCGTAATACAGGCGCTCGTAGACGTCGTCGGCAATGATCCAGATGCCGAGCCTGCGGCAATGCTCGAGTATCGCCGCCTGTCCGGCGCGGGTTATTGTCCAGCCGGTCGGATTGTTCGGCGAATTGATCAGCACCGCGCGCGTGCCCGGCGTCAGCGCGTCGAGCAGGCGGGCGACGTCGAGCGTCCAGCCGCCGGCGCCGAACGACAGCGCGACGCGGATGACGTCGGCGCCGAGGATCTTCGGAATCTCGGTGAGGTTCGGCCACAGCGGCGTCACGCAGACGACACGGTCACCCGGGTCGATCAGCGCTTCGACCGAGAGCATCAGGGCCGACATGCCCGACGCCGTCACCGCGATATCGGTCGCGGCAACGCTGCGGTGCCAGCGCGACAGGTACGCAGCGATGGCTTCGCGCAGCTCCGGAATCCCGAAGTTCTGCGTGTAAAACGTCTCGCCGGCGTCGAGCGACGCGACCGCCGCAGCGCGAATGTACGCCGGCGTGACCTGATCCGGCTCGCCGAACCAGAACGGCAGGATGTCGGCGTTGCCCATGCCGACATTGGCGACTTCGCGTATCTGGGAGGCGACGAGCGACCGAACGGCGTGGCGGGCTTGAAGGTCCAGGTTGCGGGGATCGGCAGTCATTGCAGGCGCGCGGCCGCAAACGGGCCCCGGGCGCAGCGCCTTTATACTTGGCACCCGTTCCGATGGCAAATGCGTTCGGAACGAGCGCGTAGTGAGTCAGAATCGCGCAGCAATTGCGCCGCAAATGCTTGGCGGACGGCAGGCGGGAGCAAGGCGGGCATGCGCGACTGCGCTGCTATACTTATCCTCGTCTTCTCGCGTGAGATTGCATGCGCTACATCGGCAGCGCTATCGCGATCATTGTCTGCGGCGGCCTGGGAACCGCGATCGCATGGCTCGTGGTGGCGCCGCTGGGCCTGGCCGGCATCGCCGCCGGCTTGGTGACGGCGTTCGTCGCGATGATCGCCGCAACGCTGCTGTTCGCCTGCGGCGTGGCGCTGGGCAGGGTGCTGCAGCATTTCAAATAGCCCCGGCACCGATCGGGGAAGACTCGGCCGGTCGCGCCCGAGCCGCACGACCTTCGACGCGACTTTAGGCTGCGCCAGCCGACAGATCCTCCCCGCTCGGCACCGACCGCCCTCGGCGATGCTTTTAGCGGGAGGTGGCAGCGATCAGCGTCGGCGTGTTCGGCTCGCGGACGCCGGCGAAGCTGTCGTCGGGGCGCGCGCGCGTCATCACCAGGACCGCCAGCGCGAGCAACAGGCTGAACAGCACGCCGATGGCCACAGCCTCGGCGGCCAACGCCGCGAGATCTCGCCACACGCGCGGGGCGACCCTGTCGACGGCATGTCTTGTTTGCATCTTTGTCTCCTTGGTGCGCGGCTTTGCGGTTCGCCGCCAATACCATTGAAGCGCTGCGCAACGGCAACGCCGGGCCTAGCCGATGGCACGCCGGCGATCAATCATGGCCAAACGAGGGCAGACGGCAGGACGGCGGCGGCGCGCCTGCGCGCTTCCGGTATAGTCGAATCGCCATGAGCCGTCGCATCGCCATCATCGAGGACGAGCCCGCGATCCGCGCCAATTACGCCGACGCGCTGAAAAAGCAGGGCTACGAGGTCGCCACCTACGCGACCCGCGGCGACGCGCTGGCGGCATTGCGCACGAGGCTGCCCGACCTCGCGCTGATCGACATCGGCCTGGGCGACGAAATCGACGGCGGCTTCGCGCTCTGCCGCGAATTGCGCGCGCTGTCGGCATCGCTGCCGATCATCTTCCTGTCGGCCCGCGACTCCGACTTCGATGTCGTCGCGGGCCTGCGGCTCGGCGCCGACGATTACCTGACCAAGGACGTGAGCCTGCCGCACCTGTCGGCGCGGATCGCCGCGCTGTTCCGGCGCAGCGACCTCCTAGCGGCGCCGCCGGCGGTCGAGGAGGTGATCGAGCGCGGGCCGCTCAAGCTCGACTTGAAGCGCCTGACGGCCTACTGGAGCGATCGCCGCGTCGACCTGACGCTGACCGAGTTCTGGATGGTGCATACGCTGGCCAAGCATCCGGGCCACGTCAAGGATCGCGACAGTCTGATGCGCGACGCCAGCATCGTCGTCGACGACAGCACGATCACCTCGCACATCAAGCGCATCCGCCGCAAGTTCGCCGCGCTCGACCCCGGGTTCGATTGCATCGCAACGGTGTACGGCATGGGGTATCGCTGGAACGCGGCCGAGCAATGAGCCGCTTTCGCATCGCGCTGGGCATCCGCGCGCAACTCCTGCTGGTGCTGATGGTCTTCCTGACGATCCCCTGGCTCGGCTACGAATACGTGCGCGAGCTCGAGCGCTTTCTTCGCGACGCGCAGCAGAAGACGCTCGCCGGGACTGCCCAGGCGGTGGCGACAGCGCTGCATGACCGGCCGCGCCTGTTCGAGACGCCGAATGCCGCTCGCGAATCGCTTGCGGCGCAACGGGCGCTGGACGGTGGGCCTGAGGCCGATGCGGCGCCACCGCTTGCCCGCACGCCGGGTCCCGCGGTGGCGCCATCGGCGGAAATCGGGCAGATCATCCAGGGTTTGTCGCGGACGAACGCGCGGATCTGGGTGATCGACCGCCAGCTCGACGTGCTGGCGAGAGCGGGGAGCCTGAAGCGGCCACCGCTGCCGGAGACCGACGTGCCCGACTCGGCGATCCCGCGATTGTGGCGCTGGATCGAGCGTGAAACCCTGCATCCGCTGTACACGCTGATCCTGCGCCAGCCGACCGATGATTTTGTCGACGAGCTCGCGGCGCACGTCGCGATGCCGGCGCGTGAAGTCGACGGCGCGCTGTCGGGCATCCTGACGGTCGACCGGCGACTGACCGGAGACGGCAGGGCGGTCGTCGTCTCGGCCGCGCACCCGATCTGGGTGGGCGATCAGGTCAAAGGCGCGGTGATCGTCGAGGAAACGACCAACGCGGTGCTGGCCGAGCGCAACCGCGCCTTCGAGCGGCTGTTCAACATCGTGCTCGCCGCGCTGCTGGTCGGGTCGGTGGCGCTGACGCTGTACGCGTCGCGATTGACGGCGCGCATCCGGCGGCTGCGCGACGAGGCGGAGGCCGCGATCGACCTCCAGGGCAGAATCCGCGGCACGGTGTCGCCGTCCCCGGCCGGTGACGAAATCGGCGATCTGTCGCGCAGCTTTTCGAGCGTCGTCACGCGCCTGTCTCAATACGCGAGCTATCAGCAGAACATGGCGAGCCGGTTGTCGCACGAATTGCGCACGCCGGTCGCGGTCGTGCGCTCGTCGCTGGACAATCTGCGCGCGGCGACGCTGCCCGAAGACGCGCGCATCTACATGGAGCGGGCGCAACAGGGATTGACTCGGCTGACCCATATCCTGACGCGGATGACCGAGGCAACACGGCTCGAAGAAAGCCTGGGCGACGCGCAGCGCGAGCGTTTCGATCTCGCCTCGGTCGTGGCGGGTTGCGTCGACGGCTATCGTGCCGCGTACGCCGGCTACGAGTTCGAGCTCAAGCTGCCGGCGGGTCCGCTGCCGGTCGACGGGGCGCCCGAGCTGATCGCCCAGCTCCTCGACAAGCTGATCGCCAACGCCGTCGAGTTCGGCATCCCGGGAACGCCGGTCGTCGTCGCGGTCGAGCGCGACGAGGACAGCGTCGTCCTGCGCGTGGAGAACGAGGGCGCGCCGCTGCCGGCCGGGATGCACGAGCGCCTGTTCGACTCGATGGTGTCGGTCCGGGGCGAGCAGAAAAGCGAAGAGCCTCATCTTGGTCTCGGGCTTTATATCGTTCGCCTGATCGCCGGATTTCATCGTGGCCGCGTCAACGCGGCCGATCGCGCGCGAGGCGATGGTGTCGTCGTCAGCGTAAGCCTGCCGCTGGCCGCATAGCGCTCGCGGTGCTCGTCTCGATGCGTTCGGCGGCATCGCACATCGGCGATAATGACGCTTTTTCGCCGTTCGCCGGAAACCTTCATGCCCGCCAATCTGCTGCAACATCCGGCACTCGCCGCCGCCTTGCTGCTGACCGCGTCGAACCTGTTCATGACCTTCGCGTGGTACGCGCATCTGCGCAACATGCAGGGCCGCGTCTGGTGGGTTGCCGCGCTGGCGAGCTGGGGCATCGCGCTGTTCGAATACCTGCTGCAGGTACCGGCCAACCGGATCGGATACACGGTGCTCTCGCTCGGGCAGCTCAAGATCATGCAGGAAGTCATCACGCTGGCCGTTTTCGCTCCGTTCGCCTTCCTCTACATGGGCCAGCCGCTGAAGCTGGACTTCCTCTGGGCCGCGATCTGCATGGTGGGCGCCGTCTACTTCATGTTCCGGGCATGACCGCGCTGCGCGACCTGCTGGCGAGCGCCGCACGGAACGCCGCCGCCGGCAGAGTCGACGACGCGCTGGCCAATTATCGCGGCGCGCTCAAGCGCTCGCCTGCGCTGGCCGAGGTCCATTACAACGTCGGCGTCCTGCTGGCGCGCAAAGGCGATCTCGAGGGCGCGGAAAGAAGTCTCAATCGCGCGCTGCGGCTCAAGCCCTCGTGGGCGCAGGCCTATCTCGCGCTGGGCCACCTGTATTTCCGGCAGGCGCGCTACGCCGACGCCGAGCGCTCGTTCGACCGCGCGGCCACCCATGAGCCGTCTGCCGAGGCCCTGTTCAACCTGGCGGCCTCGCGCGACCGGCAGCGGCGGTGGGACGGCGCCTTGTCGCCGCTCAAGGCAGCGCGCGACATCGCTCCGGACAACGAGGACATCTGGTTCGCGCTGCGCGGACACCTGCTGCTGTTCCAGCGCGAAGAGGAAGCTTTCGACGATTTTTGCCGCTTCGAAGGCAGCGCACCTCTATCGGCGCGCATCGTCGCTGCCGGCTTGCTGTCGGCTCGGATTGCCCCCGGGACCGCTTACGAAGACAAATATCTGCCGTTGGCGCTCGATTGGCCGTACCAACCGGGCGAGGCTTCCTATGCCGCTGTCGCGGTGGCGCAGGCGCAGTATTTCGACGTTACGCGTGAGCAACTGTTGCGCGTCTATCAGGCACACGACAGCGTCCGCCAGGCAGAGCGCGGATCGATCGCCGATTTCGCCGCGCCGCTTTCCGCCGCAGACGCCGGACGGCAGATCCGCATCGGATACCTTTCGGCCGATTTTCGCTCGCACGTCATGGGCCGATTGATGCTTGAGGTACTGCGCCGGCACGATCCCCGGCGCTTTTCCGTGCATGCCTATTCGCTGGCGGTGCGCGAAATCGAGGACGAAGTGACCGCGCAATTCCGCGCCTGCTGCGCCGGTTTCCGCCGGCTCGACGACGTCGACGATGCGAGTGCCGCGAGGTTGATCGCCGATGACGGCATCGACATCCTGGTCGACCTCATGGGGCATTCCGGGTCGTCGCGTCCGGCGATACTCTTGTACAAGCCGGCGCAGGTGATCATCACCCATCTGGGCAACCATGGCGCGCTCGGGATGCGGCAGGTCGACTTTAAGCTGACCGACGCGCATGCCGACCTGCCCGACGCGCACCGCTATCAGATCGAGGCGCCGCTTGCGCTGGACCGCTGCGTGCTGCCGTTCCGGCGCGTTGCTGCCGCACGCGAGGCACCGGTGACGCGGGCCGAGCTGGGGCTGGATGAGGATGCGACGATATTCGGCGTCTTCGTGAGCCTGTTGAAGCTCTCGCCGCGCTGCCTTCTGCTCTGGAAACGGATTCTCGACGCGGTGCCGCAAGGCGTCCTGGCCTTTTCGCCCACAAGGACTGCGCAGCAGTCGCTGTACCGTCGGCGGCTGGAAAGCTTCGGCATCGCGGACCAGCGCATCGTGTTCGTTCCCTGGGCGCAGGACGATGCGATCGATCGCGCGCGTTATCGTCTGATCGACGTCGTCCTCGACACGCTGCCGTATACCGGCGGCGACACGACGGCGGCGGCGCTCGACATGGGCGTTCCCGTCGTCACTCGCGTCGGCACGCGCCAGGCGGAGCGGATGACGTACAGCCTGCTCGCGCATCTGGGCGTCACAGCGACGGTCGCTCACAACGATGACGATTATGCGGCGATCGCCATCCGGCTCGCGCACGACCGACGGTGGCGCGATGCGGCCGCGGCGGAAATACGCGCGGCGCTGCCCGTCTCGGGGCTGGCCGACGCCGACGGGTATACGCGCAGCCTGGAGCGCGCTTATGAGCGAGCGCTGGCGCTGAAGACGCGACAGCCCGACTGAAAGCGAAAACGCATGCGCCTGCACATCCTCGGCATCTGCGGGACCTTCATGGGCGGGATCGCGGCGATCGCGCGGCAGAGCGGCCACACGGTCACCGGTTGCGACGCCAACGTCTATCCGCCGATGAGCGCGCAGCTAGCGAGCCTAGGCATCGCGCTCACCGAAGGCTACGACGCGGCCCAGCTCCACACGGTCGCTGCCGATGCCGGCGTATTCGTCATCGGCAACGCGATCTCGCGCGGCAACCCGCTGCTCGAGGCGATACTGGATTCGAACCGGCGCTATATCTCGGGGCCGCAATGGCTGGCGGAAAACGTGCTGCGGGACAAATGGGTGCTGGCGGTCACGGGAACGCATGGCAAGACCACGACCAGCGCGATGCTAGCCTGGATACTCGACCGCGCCGGCTTGCAGCCCGGGTTCCTGATCGGCGGCGTCGCACCCGACCTGGGCGTCTCGGCCCGCCTCTCGGACAGCGCGTTCTTCGTGATCGAGGGCGACGAATACGACACGGCGTTCTGCGACAAGCGCTCGAAATTCGTCCACTACCGGCCGCGCACCGCGATACTGAACAATCTCGAGTACGACCACGCCGATATTTTTGCCGATCTCGCGGCCATCGAGACGCAATTCCATCATCTCGTGCGGACGGTTCCGCACGCGGGAAGGCTGATCGTCAACGGCGGCGAAGACAGTTTGAAGCGCGTGCTCGCGCGCGGCTGCTGGAGCGAAGTCGAGCGATTCGGCTTCGCCGCGGTGGCCGAAACCGGGGCCGACTGGACGATCGCCGTCGATGGCACGATCAAGCTCGGCGGCGCGCCCCAGGGCATGCTCAAGCCGTTCGCGCTGCTCGGCCGACACAATCAACTGAATGCGCTGTCGGCGATCGCGGCGGCCAGACATGTCGGCATGCCCGTCGCACAAAGCCTCGGCGCGCTGGCCACGTTTCGTGGCATCGCCCGGCGGCTCGAAGTCCGCGGCCGTGTCAACGGCGTCACCGTCTACGACGATTTCGCGCATCATCCGACCGCGATCGCCGCAACCATCGATGCGCTTCGGCGCGAGGTCGGCAGCGAGCGCATCATTGCCATCGTCGAGCCGCGGTCGAATACGATGAAGCTCGGAGCGATGAACGCCCGCCTGCCGGGAAGTCTCGAGCGCGCCGACCGTGTCTACTGCTACGCCGCCAACCTGGGCTGGGACGCGGCAGCCGTCTTGGCGCCGCTGGGCGATCGCGCTCGCGTCGCGGGCGATCTCGAGCAGCTGATCGATGCGATCGCGCGCGATGCCCGGACCGGAGACCATCTGCTGGTGATGAGCAACGGCGGATTCGGCGCCATACACGGCAAACTGCTGGCGCGGCTCGCCGCCCGCTGAAGCGCCCGCCGTCAGCCTCCCAGCAACTCCACCAGGTCCGCTGCCGGGACGGCCGGACTGAAAAAAAATCCCTGTCCGGCCGGACAGTTATTTTCGCGCAGAAATGCGAGCTGTTCGCGCGTCTCTACGCCTTCGGCCACGACTCGCTTCTGCAGAGTCTTCCCGATCGCGATGACGGCGCTGACGATGCTGGCGTCGTCCGGGCTCGTCGCGACATCGCGCACGAACGACCGATCGATCTTGAGCGCATCGATCGGAAAATGCTTCAGATAGCTCAGGCTCGAATAACCGGTGCCGAAGTCGTCGAGCGCCAGTTGCGCGCCGGTGTCCTTGAGCGCACGCAGCACCGGAGCGCTCGCTTGACGGTCTTCCATCAGGAAGGTTTCCGTCAGCTCCAGCTCCAGGAAGCGCGGGTCCATGCCGGTTTCGGTCAGGATCGTGCGGACGTCTTCGACGAAATCCTTCGCCCGCAATTCGGCGGCGGAAATGTTGATTCCGACGCGCAAGCGTGGCAGCCCGGCGTTGTGCCAGGCGCGGGCTTGCTTGCAAGCTTCGCGCAACACCCAGCGCCCCATCGGCAGAATCGCGCCGCACGCTTCGGCGATCGGAATGAATTTGGCCGGCTCCAGCAGTCCGCACCGCGGATGGCGCCACCGAATCAGCGCTTCCACGCCGGCGATCGCGCCGGTCTTCAAGTTGACCTTCGGCTGATAATGCAGCGCGAACTCCTGTCGCGCGATCGCCTGCAGCAAGTCGTTTTCGAGCGGAAGTATGTTCAGTGTCACGATCCTCCCTGCGCGCGGCGTCTGCACCGCGACTGGAGCTCTGCGCTGTCTGTTCGGTAGCGTACAGAGGGAGTCCACTTTACTCCGTAACAGCGCCGCGGGGGTCCAGTGCTTCGGCGGCATCGGAATTGTGCAGTGCAGCGGGCCGCGCTGACCGTTTCGAGGGTAAAATGTCACATGTCCTGGCGAAGTCGCCTGCCGCTACATTCCTGATCGCGCCACCCGGCGGCGAGCCGGGTCCCGCGCGTCGACATCCCCGACAGCCCGGTCGCGCCGCGCTCCCACAAGGAGCCTGAGTGCTGCAACCGGGCCGCAACGACCGAGCAACCCTCCGGTCGACAGATAAGGAGTCAAAGCATGAAAAACCGCAATCTGCACGCCGGCAAGCCGGCAGAAGCCGAATCGAGCGCGACCTATATCGACGCCGAAAAGACCTTTGGCGCGCGTAATTACGACCCGCTGCCCGTGGTCGTGTCGCACGGCGAGGGTGCATGGCTGTGGGACATCCATGGCCGGCGTTTTCTCGACATGATGAGCGCGTATTCGGCCGTCAGTCACGGGCACGCGCATCCGCGCATCGTCACGGCATTGGTCGCGCAGGCGCAACAGCTGGCCGTGACATCGCGCGCCTGCCACAACGACAAGCTGCCGCTTTTTCTGAAGCGGCTGACCGAAGTGACCGGTCTTGCGCGCGCGCTGCCGGCGAACGGCGGCGCCGAAGCCGTCGAGACGGCGTTGAAAGCGGTGCGCAAATGGGGGTACAAGGTCAAGCGCATTCCTGATGGACAAGCCGAGGTGATCGTGTGCGCCGGCAACTTTCACGGCCGCTCGATCACGATCGTAGGATTCTCGTCGGAAGCGCAATACCGCGACGGCTTCGGGCCGTTCGCGCCCGGATTCAAGGCGATCCCGTTCGGCGATCCGGCCGCCCTCGAAGCGGCGATCACGCCGCATACGGCCGCCTTTCTGGTCGAGCCGGTGCAAGGCGAAGCGGGGATGATTGTGCCGCCGCCGGGCTATCTGGCGGAGTGCGCCCGCATCTGCCGCAAGCATCGCGTGCTGATGATCTGCGATGAAATCCAGACCGGGATGGGACGCACCGGCAAGTTTCTCGCCTGCGAGCATGACGGCGTGGTGCCCGACGGCGTGATCCTGGGCAAGGCGTTGGGCGGCGGAGTTCTGCCGGTGTCGGCGTTCGTCGCGACGGACGACGTGATGCAGGTGTTCGCACCGGGCGACCACGGCAGCACCTTTGGCGGCAATCCGCTCGCGGCCGCGGTCGGTCTGGAGGCGATCGCAGTCCTACTCGACGACAAGCTGATCGAGCGCTCGGCCGAGCTCGGCGCGTATCTGCTGGCGCAGCTGAAGACGGTGCAGAGCTCGCTGATCCGCGATGTGCGCGGCAAAGGACTGTTCATCGGTCTCGAAGTCGACGCCCGCCGGACCGACGCGCGGGCGGTCGTCGATCGCCTGCTCGCACGCGGCGTCATCTCGAAGGACACGCACGGCACCGTCGTCCGCTTCGCGCCGCCGCTGGTGATCGACCGCGCGCAGATCGATTGGGCGGTCGGCGAAGTGCGCGCAGTGTTCGCCGAGCTCGACAAGGGATTGCGCAGGGCGGCCTGACGCGCGTTCCGGGCAGCACGCGGCGCTATACTAGGCCGTGCCCAAGCCCACGCTCGCCGACAAGCTGGTCGTCGCGATTTCGTCGCGCGCGCTGTTCGATCTGACCGAAAGTCATCGCGTCTACACCGAGGCCGGCGTGGAGGCGTATCACCGCTATCAGATCGAGCACGAGGAGCAGATGCTCGCGCCCGGGCCGGCCTTCGTGCTGGTCAACAAGCTGTTGCGCCTGAACCGCGCCGACAAGCAATACGTCGAGGTCATCCTGCTGTCGCGCAACAGCGCCGACACCGGGTTGCGCGTCTTCAACGCGATCAAGCACTACGGCCTCGACATCACGCGCGCGGCCTTCACCAAGGGAGAGCCGACGTCGCGCTACGTGCCGGCATTCGGCGCGCATCTGTTTCTTTCCGCCGACACCGAGGACGTCAAGCGCGTGCTCAACGACGGTTATGCTGCGGCGACGATCGTTCCGTCGACGGTCGGCAAGAACGAGTCCGACGAGCTCAGGATCGCGTTCGACGGCGACGCCGTGCTCTTTTCCGACGAGGCGGAGCGCGTCTACCAGGAAAGCGGGCTGGCGGCGTTCTCGAAGAGCGAGACCGATGCGGCGCTGCGGCCGTTGTCCGGCGGTCCATTCAAGGAATTCCTCGCCGGCCTGCACCGGATCCAGAGCGATTTTTCCGACGACGCCAGTCCGATCCGGACCGCGCTGGTCACTGCGCGCAGCGCCCCGGCGCACGAGCGCGTGATCCGGACGCTGCGGGCGTGGAATATCCGCATCGACGAGGCCTTGTTCCTCGGCGGCCTCGACAAAGGCGAGTTTTTGCGCGCGTTCGGTGCCGACATCTTCTTCGACGATCAGCGCACGCACGTCGAGTCTGCCGCCAGGCACGTCGCGACCGGCCACGTGCCGCACGGCGTCGCCAACGAGTAGCGGCCGCGGGCAGCGAGAGGGGCCCCCGCGAGCTCGCGAGCGGGGTCGAGCGACCGCGAGTCGCCGCGGCGGCCGACGACTCGGTCGGCGTTCTTGGTGACTGCAGAGGAGGCCGCGGCGCTGCGGAACTGACGCTAGTCGACGATCCGCCCGTAGAACGGGTACTGCGGATCGTTATAGCCGGGCGTCGACGGATGCCCGGGCGTGACCAGCGAATCGATCAGCGCCTCGTCGTCGGCGTCGAGCGTCTTGCCGGCCGCCGTCAGGTAGTCGTCCCATTGCTCGATCGTGCGCGGTCCGCAGACGACCGAGCTGACGATCCGGTTGGACAGCACCCAGGCCAGCGCGAACTGCGTCGCCGTCAGTCCCTTGATCGCCGCGTGCGCCTTGATCGTCTGCGCCATCGCGATCGATTCGTCGCGAAATTCGGTCTCCATCATCCGGCGGTCCTTGCGCGCGACACGCGAATCGGGCGGCGGTGCCGCGCCCGGCGCATATTTTCCGGTGAGCACGCCGCGCGCCAGCGGGCTGTATGGGACGACGCCGATGCCGTAGTAGTCGCAGGCCGGCAGGATCTCGACCTCCGGCATCCGGTTCATCGCGTTGTAATAGGGCTGGCAGACGACCGGCTGCGGCACGCCGAGATCGGCGCACATCGCGACGACTTCGGCGATGCGCCAGCCGCGATAGTTGGACACGCCGAAGTACCGGATCCTGCCGGACCGGATCAGATCACCGATCGCCGCTATGGTCTCGACCAGCGGCGTGTCGGTATCGTCCTTGTGCAGGTAGTAGATGTCGATGTAGTCGGTCGCCAGCCGCTTCAGGCTGTCATCGCAGGCTTGGACGATCCAGCGCCGCGAAAGACCGCCGTCGTGGGGTGCCTTGGTCATCACGTTGCCGACCTTGGTGGCGAGGATCCAGCGGCGACGATTGGCGGCGAGCGCAGGACCGATGATGGTTTCGGACGCGCCCTTGGCATAGACGTCGGCGGTGTCGATGAAGTTGACGCCGGCGTCGAACGCCGATCCGATGATGCGCTGCGCGCCGGCGGCGTCGGTGCGGTCGCCGAACATCATCGTGCCGAGACACAGCACCGATACTTCGAGGCCGCTGTCGCCGAGACGGCGGAGTTCCATGGTTGACTCCGGAATAAGAATGCCCGGCGCCATCGTGCAGCAAAGCTCCCGGTCCTGCAACCGAACCGGCGTCACGGTATAATTCGCGCCTCCCTCCGCAGCAACTTCGCTTCCCATGCATGTTTTTTTCGAGGACGACGGCGCGTTCAAGGCCGGCACGATCCTCGCCGACAACGATACGTCGCTGCAGGTCGAGACGGCATCGGGAAAGCGAATGAAGATCAAGGCGGCGAACGTGCTGCTGCGATTCGCCGATCCTCCCCCCGTCACCATGCTGGCCGAGGCGCAGGCGCTGGCCGCCGACATCGATCCCGCGTTCCTGTGGGAAGCCAGCGGCGGGGGCGAGTTCGCCTTCGTCGATCTCGCCGCTGAATACTTCGGGCGCGCACCGCGGGCGGGTGAGGCCGTATCGCTCGCCTATTGCCTGCATGCCTCGCCGATGTATTTCTACAAGAAGGGCAAGGGCCGATACAAGGCCGCGCCACCCGAGGCGCTGAAAGCAGCGCTGGCCGGCGCCGAGCGCAAGCGGCGCGAAGCGGCGGAAGTCGCGCTGCTTGCGGCGGAGCTCGTCGCCGGACGCCTGCCGCCGGCAATACGCGATGAATTGCCGATGCTCTTGTACCGGCCCGACAAGCAGACGATTGCCGCGCGAGCGGTCGCGGCCGCGTGTGAAACCGGGCACACCAGTCCGCTGGCCTTGCTGGCTGCCTGCGGCGCGATTCCGTCGACACACGACTATCACTTCAATCGTTTCCTGTCCGAGGCATTTCCGCGCGGCACCGCATTTCCCGAATACGGCGCTTTGCCGGACGTGCCCGAATTGCCGCTGGCCGGAGCCGATGCCTTCTCGATCGACGATGCGACGACGACCGAAATCGACGACGCCTTCTCGGTGCGGCCGCTGTCCAGCGGCAACTTCGAGATCGGCATCCACATCGCGGCCCCTGCGCTCGCGATTCCGCGCGGATCGGCGCTCGATGGAATCGCCCGCGACAGGCTGTCGACCGTCTACATGCCGGGGCGAAAGATCACGATGCTGCCCGACGAGGCGATCGCGCGCTTTACGCTTGCCGCCGGCGCACCGCGCCCCGCCTTGTCCCTCTATGTCGAGACGACGCCCGACGGCACGCCGCTCAGGCAGGCGACCCGTCTCGAGCTCGTGCCGGTCGCGGCGAATCTGCGGCTCGACGCGGTCGGCGAGCATTTCGTCGCCGCGGCCGCGCCCGGTGAGCCGCGCTGGACCGACGAGTTGCGCGTGCTGTGGCGGCTGGCCGAAAAGCTCGAGGCCGCGCGCGGCAAGCCCGACGCGCCGCGTCTCGATTACACGTTTCTGGTCGACTGGGACGCTGCGCCCGAAGGCAGGATCGAGATCGTGCCGCGGCCGCGCGGCTCGCCGCTGGACAAGCTGATCGCCGAGCTGATGATCCACGTCAACAGCAGCTGGGGAAAGCTCCTGCACGAAGCGAACGCGCCCGGCCTGTATCGAACGCAACAGGCGGGCAAGGTGAAGATGAGCACCAAGCCCGAGCCGCATCAGGGACTCGGCGTCGCGCACTACCTCTGGGCGAGCTCGCCGCTGCGCCGCTACAGCGATCTGCTCAATCAACGGCAGTTGATCGCCGCGGTCGCCGGCGACCCGCCGCCGTACGTCGAGAACGACGCCGAGCTTTTCGCGGTGCTCGGCGCTTTCGAGGTCACCTACGCGCAGTACGCCGAGTTCCAGAACCGGATGGAGCACTACTGGTGTCTGCGTTGGCTCGAGCAGGAAAAGCCGCGCGAAGCGACCGCAAGCGTTGTGCGCGACAATCTGGTGCGGTTCGACGCGCTCCCCTTGTACGTCCGGGTCGCCGGCCTGCCGGCCGCCGCCGGGCCGCGCGTGCGACTGGCGATCGGCGCCGTCGATCTGCTCGCCGCGACCGTTGAGGTCCACTACGTGGGGGGAGCCCTAGACTGACGGGGGTTGAGCGATATACTCCCGGCCTATGCCCAAGGGCACGCGAACCATTGCGACGGTCACGCCGCTAAGCGCCGCGAGAAAAAAACCGGCGGCGCGGCCGCGTGCGCTGGTTGTGCATACGGAAGCGCGGACGATGTCGCTGCCGTTCCTGTTCGCGGACGCGACGTCGGGCAAGCGCCTGCTGTTCAAGGCGATCGTGGGATCGGTCCTGCTGCATCTCGCCGCGCTGGCCGTGCACTTCAGTCCGCTGGATCTCGCCAAATTCGACCGCAACGCGCCGCCGCTCGAGATCGCGCTGGTCAATGCGAAATCGCTATCGAAGCCGACCAAGGCGGAGCTTCTCGCGCAGGCGCATCTGGACGGCGGCGGCAACACCGACGCCAATCGCCGCGCAAAAAGTCCGCTGCCGGTGCTGCCCAGCGAAAACGCCAGCACGCGGCTCGCCGCGGCCACCCGGAAAGTCGACACTCTCGAGCAGCGTGCCAGCGAAATGATGGCGCAGCTCAAGGCCGCGACGCCGGTTGCGGTGCCGCAGCCCCAGCCGAACGAAGCGGTGGAGCGAACCGATCTGCCGACGGCCACCGAACTGATGCAGCGCACACTGGAATCCATGCGGCTCGAAGCGCAGATCGCCAAGGAGATGGATGCCTACCAGAAGCGGCCGAAGCGCCGCTTTATCGGCGCGCGTGCCGAAGAGTATCGCTTCGCGCGCTACGTCGAGGACTGGCGGCTCAAGGTGGAGCGCATCGGCAATCTCAATTATCCGGAGGCGGCGCGCGCGCAGAAGCTCTACGGCAGCCTGCTGGTGACGACTGGCATCCGCGCCGACGGTAGCGTCGAGAGCATCGTCGTCGAGCGCTCTTCCGGAAAACGGGTTCTCGACCTGGCGGCGGCCCACATCGTGCAGATGGCCGGACCCTATTCGCCCTTCCCGCCCGACATCCGGCGCGACACCGACATCCTGTATATCACGCGGACCTGGACGTTCGCGCCAGGCGATTCGCTGACGTCGCAATGAGCGAATCGGTGCGCGCGTGACCGGCGGCAAGGGGCCGCCGGCCGGCCGGCGACCAGCGGATCGGCTATCCGGGACGGGCGCGGCGTCGCCGCGATCGTCGCGCGACCCGGTGATCGACCGGTACGCCGTCATCGGCAATCCGGTTGCGCACAGCAAGTCGCCGCTGATACAGGACGCTTTCGCCCGGGCCACCGGGCAGCGCTTGCGCTACGAGCGCTTGCTGGCGCCGCTCGACGGCTTCGCCGCGACCGTACGCGCCTTTGTCGAGGCCAACGGAATCGGCCTCAATGTCACGATCCCGTTCAAGCTGCAGGCGTTCGCGTTGGCGCGCGAACGCAGCACGCGGGCGCAATCGGCGCGCGCCTGCAACACGCTGGCGTGGCGGGGCGATCACTGGTTTGGCGACAACACCGACGGCGCCGGCGTCGTGCGTGATCTCACGCGCAATCTGGGCGAGACGATCGCCGGGCGGAAGCTGCTTGTGCTGGGCGCCGGCGGCGCCGCGCGCGGCATCGCCGGAGCCCTGCTGGCGGAACGGCCGCTGCGCCTCACCATCGCCAACCGCACGCACGCGAGGGCGGTGGAGCTGGCGGCGCAATTCGAGCGCGAGGGCCCGATCAGCGCCTCGTCCCTGGCTTCGCTGTCCGGACAGCAATTCGACATCGTCGTCAACGCGACCAGCCTGGGACTAGGAACGACGGTCCCGGCCGGCTTGTGGCCGCATCGCCTGTTCGCGGCGCAAGCGCTCGCCTACGACCTGATCTACGCCGACCAGACGACGCCGTTCCTGCGCTGGGCGAGCGACGAGGGCGCGGCGCGCACCGCGGACGGTCTGGGCATGCTGATCGAGCAGGCCGCGGAAAGTTTTTATCTCTGGCGGGGGGTGCGTCCCGATACCGGGCCCGTTTTCCGGATGCTCCGACCGGGCGGAGGAAGCTAAGGCATGCGCGTGGCGCTGCGCTGGGCGATTCGCGGGGTGCTCGTGCTGTTGACAGCGTTCGTGCTGCTGCAGCTCTGGTATGCGGCTCACATCTGGTGGTGGCGCGATCATCCGCCGCGCGAGACGACTTTCATGTCGGCTCGTCTGGCCGAGCTCAGGAAAGTCAATCCCGGCGCGCGCCTGCAATATGTGTGGGTGCCCTATCAGCGCATTTCGGTGCAGTTGAAACGCGCGATGATCGCCGCAGAAGACGCGAGATTCGTCGAGCACGAAGGGTTCGACTGGGAAGGCATCCAGCGCGCGATCGACAAGAATCTGAAAAAAGGACGCGTCGTTGCCGGAGGTTCCACGATTTCGCAACAGCTCGCGAAGAACCTGTTCCTGTCGGGAGAGCGCAGCTACTGGCGCAAAGGCGAGGAGGCCCTGATCACCGTGATGCTGGAGGCGATCCTGGACAAGCGCCGCATCTTCGAGATCTACCTGAACGTCATCGAGTGGGGCACCGGCGTATTCGGCAGCGAGGCCGCCGCGCATCACTATTTCGGCACGTCGGCGGCCCAGCTCGACGCCGAGCAGGCGGCGCGGCTCGCAGCGATGACGCCGAATCCGCGTCGCTACGAGCGCAATCCCGGATCGAAAGTGCTGGCGCGCAGGATTCCGATCATCATGGCGGGCATGCCATCGGCGGAGTTGCCCTGACGGGCGTTGTGGGGCAGGATGCGCGGCATGCCGCCCGCCTTTCGCGCGCTACCGATCCTATTGCGCATCTGCGCCGACATCGATCGTCTGTTCGTCGTCGAAGTGGGGCCGTTCGGCCGGCAGCTCGCCGAGGATGCCCGCGCGGCGTGGCTCGCGACCGGCAACAAGACCAAGCCGTCCGACGTCGAGGAATATGTCGCGCTGCTGGCGCGGCACATTGCCGACAGCGAAAGGCGCGAAGCGTTCGACACCGAGGCGCGCGCCTGCATCCACGTATAACCGCGCCGCGCTTCGCGGACGCAAAAAGGGGAGAGCCATGCTGCTCAATCGGTCGATTACGACGCAGTTCACGATCGTCTTTATCGTGGCGCTGTTGCTTGTCGTCGGTTCGTTCTATCTTGTGCTGGAGAGCGTTTACCGCAGTCAGCTCAAGGCGCAGGCCGAGACCGTTGCCGACAATGTCGATGCATTCGGCAGCTGGGTCTCGCAATATGGCCGTGTCTGGGTCAGGGACAACGACAAGAGCTACCTCGGCCAGGTGACGCTGATCAGCGCGCCGGAACCGGGGCAGAGCGCGACGTCGGTCGACGGCGCCGCGCCCCCGCTCTGGCATTTCTACTCGAAAAATCCGGCGCTGGCGCAACGCGAGTTCTCGGAAGTCGTCGAGAAGTCGGCATCGCCGGCGAAGTTTCGCGTCACTTCGCACAATTTCATGAATCCGGTCAACAAGCCGGACGCATTCGAGGGCAAGGCGCTGGACGCCATCCGCAGCAAGCATCTCGCCGAATACTACGAAATGCTTCCGGACACCTACCGCTACGCGCGCACGCTCTATGTCAAGGCATCGTGCCTCTCGTGCCACGCCAGCGCGGAGAATGCGCCTGCCGACGTCAAGGTCCGTTACGGGACCGAGCGCGGCTTCGGGTTTCGCGAGGGCGAGGTCGCAGGCATCATCAGCGTGCGGCTGCCGACACGCTCGTTCTGGTCGGTGGCGACCGGCGTCATCGGGCCGGTGCAGATCGCGCTGCTGCTGAGCGCATTCCTGGTGGCGGTGCTGTTCATCCAGTTCGCCGTCGTGCGGCCGGTGCGCCGCCTCACCGCCGCCGCCGGGCGGATTTCGGTCGGCGAGCAGGCGGATCTGGGCGTGGGCAGCATCTCGCGCAAGAGCGGCAACGAGATCCATCAGCTTATACTTGCAACCGAACGCCTGCGCGCCAGCCTGATGCTGGCGATCCAACGCAGCCGGCGGCAGCCGCCGCCGGGATGACCCGTGTCCGGTATCGTCCGGAATAACACCGTGCAACGCGTGTTAGCGGTGCCGTAACTTGAGCGAAGTGTGGTTCGACAATGATCAAAAGGGGAGAAGTGATGAATTCGATCAAACGCATAATCGCAGCAGCTCTTTTTGTCGCGCTCGCGCTGTCCGGCGTCGCGCTGGCGCAGGCCCCGGCCAAGGCGGCCGGCGGCGTGATGGCCGACAGTGCCGGCATGACGCTTTACGTTTTCGACAAGGACGCCGGCGGCAAGAGTGCCTGCAACGGTCCATGCGCCGCGATCTGGCCGCCGCTGCTGGTCACCGGCGATGGCAAAGCATCCGGCGACTGGACGATCATCGCCCGCGATGACGGCAGCAAGCAGTGGGCGTTCAAGGGCAAGCCCGTCTACAAGTACTCGAAGGATACGAAGGCGGGCCAAATGACCGGCGACGGCTTCAACGGCGTCTGGCACGCCGTCAAGGGCTGAAGCAGACGCGGATGCGCCGGCGTGACCCGTGTATCCGACCCGGGGCGACCGCGGAATAGCCCCGGCCGCCTTCCTGTTCCCTTCATCATGAAGCCGGCGGCAAAGCACGTGACAGGGCCGCCGGGAAACGCGGCGCCCGCAGCGGTCTGACCTTCTGTAAAGCCCGGATGCCGGACTCGTTGCCCCATCCCGATCTGGTCGCGGCACTGCCGCGGCTGCGGCGTTATGCGCGGGTTCTGACCGGCGATCTCAATCGTGCCGACGACCTGGTGCAGGATACGCTGGCGCGCGCATGGGAGAAGCGGCGGCTATGGCAAGCCGGTAGCGATCTGCGAGCCTGGCTGTTCACGATCATGCACAACGTCTACGTCAACCAGTTTGCCGTTCGCCGTCGCGAGCAATCGGAGAGCTCGCTCGATGCCGACGACGGCCCGGTCGCCGGCTGGGAGATTCCCGTGCGCGCCACCCAGTCCGACCGCGTCGAGCTCGCCGAAGTATTCGCGCAAATGGGCCGGCTGCCCGTCGAGCAACGCGAAGTGCTGATTCTGGCCGCGGTCGAGGAGATGCGCTACGAAGAGATCGCCCGCGTGCAATGCGTTCCGATCGGAACGGTGATGTCGCGTTTGAATCGCGCGCGGGAAAAGCTGCGGCGCATGTGCGAGGTTTCGCCGTCGCCGCTGAAAGTGATCAAATGAGGTCCAACCTGCCGTTGTCCGACGACGACGTCCATGCGTACGCCGACGGCAAGCTGCCGGAGGAGCGCCGCGCCGGAGTCACGGCCGCGCTCGAGCGGGATCCGGCGCTTGCGGCGCGGATCGCCGCGATCCGCAAGCAGAACGCCGATCTGCGCGATGCGTTCGATCCCTGGCTGGCCGAGCCGCTGCCGCGCGAGCTGATCGCCGCAGCAAAGCCGTCGCGAGACCGGAAGCCGCCGCGGGGACGCTGGGCGATGCCGGCGCTGGCGAGTGCCGCGACGCTGATCATCGGCGCCGGCCTTGGCTGGATGGGCCGCGGCGAAGTGCTGCGTCTCGACGGCACGCCCACCACGTTCCCGCGAGAGGCCGCGCTGACGCATGCCCTGTATGCGACCGACCCTAATCGTCCGGTCGAAATCTGGGCCAACGAGGAGGATCGCCTGGTGCGCTGGCTTTCGAAGCGGCTGAATTTCCCGCTGCACGCGCCGAATCTGCACGCGATGGGCTACGACCTGGTGGGTGGCCGGCTGGTCGCCGGCAACGCCAGGCCGGCTGCGCAGTTCATGTACGAGAATGCCGACAAGCAGCGCATCTCGCTGCTGGTGCGTAAGGACGACGAGCACACGTCCGAGGCGGCGTTCCGTTACGCAGTCGAAGACGGAGTCGGCGTTTTCTACTGGATCGACGATGCCTGCGGCTACGCGCTGTCGGGCAGCGTCGACAAGGCGCAGCTGCTGGCGATCGCGCGCGTCATCTACGGCGAGCTCGCCGCGGCCGAAGCCGCAGCGCCCAAGCTCTGATTCCCGCGAACCCGCGCGCGGCACAAGCGATGAGCGGCCGCGATGCCGGCGGTGCG
>JADMIO011235761.1_pt1 | contig 70417 bp, 56 predicted proteins | sample 8958161 | NCBI WGS metagenome assembly JADMIO01 (sample SAMN16585339, study PRJNA669376) | soil metagenome | isolation source: Crop rotation soil | place: USA: Cullars Rotation, Alabama | collected 2011 | reverse complement strand
CGCGACAACTTGTCCACGTGGAATTCTAAGCTTAGGATCCCAATGTGCTGGAAATGGAAATGGCGTTGGCCGAAGGTAAACCAGGCCAGGCGCAACTAGTCGCATGCGAGGCCGTAGTTTTAGCGGAGACGAAGGATCATCAGAACTGGCATTTGATTGGCGAGATCGCGAAGAAAGCAAAAGGCGATGTAGCGACGGTTCTTAAAGAAGCACACGGGCAAGTTGAACCGGAAGAGAACGAGCACCTTTATCACACCAAAGGATGGTGTCGAGAGCTCTGGATCGAATCGCTCGGCATGAAGGCTGTGCTGCCGCCACCGGAAGAGGTGAAGGACGTAGAGACAGCAATCGGCGCCGCGCGTGCAGAGCAAGCTCGCACCAAGATGGCATCGAAGTAAAAGTTTGTCGGCGGGTCAGATCGAAGCGGCGGGTTAGCTTTGATCGGGGGGCAACGAAGTGAGGCGAGTGGGTTACCACTCGCCTCTCTTCGTGTTTAGCTGTTTCTGCTTTCGCCGGAGCTTACGTGCCAGTGCAGGTGTTTCGAGTCCTGGTAACGGCCGAGGTTGGTCAAGACGCGACAGGCGCCGTGTTCCGCAAGGACGTCCTTTGCCACTTCACGAACCACACCGAGCATCTCGAGCAAGATGGGATTGTCAGACTCGTCAAGCGTCACCAACGACGAGATGTGACGCTTCGGAATGACCACGATATGCACCGCCCAGAAAGGGCGCGTGTGGTGATACGCGAGCACGTTATCGGTTTCGCGAACGATCTTTACAGGCGTGCGCCCGCTCAGTACTTCATCACAGTAAAAGTCTTCAGTCATTAGCCACGGATTTTACGGATTTTTTGCGGATTACTTCCAGCGATCAATGATATTTTTGGAACTCCTGGCGCCTTTGTAAGTGATACGAAGCAATAAATCCTCTCTCCCGTGGAGCTTTCAATGTACAGACAAACTATTCTTCTCTCGACCTTAGTATTGATCTGCGCCGGCACTGCCTTGGCCCAGCGACCTGGACCACAGTTTTGGCGTAAGGTGGGCTGTGAACCTTTCGAGCCTCGGACGAAGCTCGAAGACCTCGATGAGCGTTACAACAGCGTGATCATTAAGGGCTTTACAGGTATCACGACGGTGGACGTTCGCGGAGTGGCGATCGAAGCGATAGAAATGCGCGACACAGGGAAGGTACCGGTTCCCAATGGCGTTTTAGTTGCGAAAGGTATAGTCGTCGTACTGCGCGAAGGTGGCGACCGGCCGAATGATAACCGCGCTTTCGTTGATTACGAAGAGATCGATTCTCTCCTGAACGCAATTGACGTGATCTCACGAGTGGACGAAACCGCCACCAAACTTCCCGGGTTTGAAGCGAGATATAAAACCAATGGCGATCTCGAGATCAGCGTGTTTCGTCAAACACGCAGTGGCCGGGCCGTGATCCTTCGCACCGGCCTCTGCGATCGTGCAACCACAACGCTGTCTCTGGACGATTTCGCCAAGGTCAAAGCCATGATCCAGGAAGCGAAAGCGCGGCTCGACGAAATCCGTTAGTCAACCACGCGCACTCGCGTCTCAGCGCCATTGGTCCGGATCTCGGGCACGTACATCGCGTGGCCCAACACGGGTAACGCATGAAACGCGCCCGGGACTTCAGCTCTCATTTCGTAACTGAGCTGCCAGATTCCTTCCGGCAGTTTGTCGACAAACATCGCGACTTTCCGATCGCGCAGCTCCTGATAAACCCATCGCTGACGACCAGTAAATCCACCGCCCGACTTGAGCTCACGTACATAGAGACTCTCGCCACTGCGAATCTCCACTGCCTCTAATCCCGCGGGCTTGAGATCTTCAAACAACAGGTATTCGTAGTTGTTCTTAGCTTCAACCGTGAGCACGACCTCGATCCGATCGCCACTCTTCACTGTTTCACCATCATTCAGCGGCACTCTTTCCGACACTACGCCTTTCAGCAACGTCGGATGATTCACGAGTTTGAAATACTGGCGCTTTACAAAGATCTCATTACCCGCAGGTTTCAAAGGCTCTTCCAAACTGAAGAACTCCGCCGCCGCAGAAAAGTAAAGTGGACCAGTACCACTATTGCGCACGATGCTGATCTCGTTTTGTCCATCGCGAAGCAGCTCGCGTGAGATCGCGAACTGGCTCGGCGCACTGAGCGCATCTTCAGCCGTGATCTGCTTAGTCGCAACCGGATTTCCATTCACTACCAACTGGTAGCTCATGGTTGGCTGCACTTCGCCGGTAGCTCGGAGGTAATCGTTCAAGGTCAGAACGACGATCGCGGTGTCGCGCGTGTTGCTCCACTGCGCGCCGCGTCGATTCTTCACGAGCCAGTTTGTGACTGGCTCGATCAGCTTGTTCTGCGGATCGATAGCGAGGAGCGCACGCAACACAAACGAAGTCGCTTCGACACCTCCATCGGACCAGCGCCAGTAAATTCCGTCCTCACCCCAGTGTGCAGTTCCGATGACTGATGGATCAGACGACTGCACACCACTCTGTACGATCGAAGTGTCAGGTTGCGAATCTACCTTGACGCCGTTTTCGAGATTCGCGACGAGCGTCTTCGCCTGATCGCGATAACCGTAGTTGTGAGCCGAGAGGGCGAGGAGCGCACGCGTGTAAGCATTCAAACTGTCGCGATTCTTCCAGAGATTATTGAATGCAGTCGCCTGGAACTTGCTCACCTCTGACTGTTTCTGCGTCGCGTGATAAACGGCGAGCGAATGCAGCATCCATGATTGCGAGTCGTAGCTCGTTTCCTCTTCAACCAACTCCTTGTCGAGAAAGTCTGCGGCATGGTGAATGACATCCGACTTCACATAAATGCCGGCTTGTTGCGCTAGTGTCATGCCCCAAAGAACATAGGCAGTCATGAAATGATCGCTTTCACCGTCTTTCCACCAACCCCAACCACCGTCGGGGTGTTGGAAATCGTAGAGACGATCCAAACTCTTCTTCGTGATCGCTTCGAGCTGTTTTAGATCTTTGGCGCCTTGCGGATGAGTAGCAGATGCGCTCGATTGCTCGATGCCGCCAAAGATTTTGTGCATCGCTGTCTCTGGTTTGAGACCGAGATCTCGAAGAGTCTTGGCTGTGATCGCTGCAGGCAGGAAGCGGCTCATCGTCTGCTCAGTGCAACCGTACGGATAATCAACGAGGTACGGCAACGCGTCGAGCATCGTCGTCGCCATGCTGGGCGCGATCTGAACCGTGAGTTTTGTCGAGTCGGCGCGGCGTTCTTTCGGGATGTCGAGTTTGATCGAAACACTATCGCCACGCATCTTGCCGGATCGCGTGACGAATTTCTCGATGCCATGCTCAAAGACGGTAAATGTCTTTTCCATCGCATCGGCGTACTTGCTGCTACGCGCTTCGACTTGCAGTTTTGCTTCACTCGCGTGCTTCACAGCCACCAGCCAATCGACTCTGGCTTCGCTGTTCGCCTTGATCTCGACCGGCGTTTGCGGACTGCTAACCGGTTTGCCGTCGACGAGCAGACCTGTGACTGACAGACCTTCGGCATTCAAAGCCGGCATGACACTCATCGCTTCGTCAGTGTTGTTGTTGATGACGCCAGACACTGTGACCTGATCGCCGACGACAAAGAAGCGCGGCGCCTGTAGACGAACGATGAGTGGCTGCTTCGTGCGTGTAGTCGAGTTGCCGATACCAAACTGATTTCCTGCAGTCGCAACACGCGCGGTTGCAGACCACGTGGTCAACGAGTCGGGGTACTTGACCTTCACTATCGCAGTACCGCCGGCGTCGGTCTTCACATCGGGAAGCCAAAGGACCGTTGAACGAAAGTCGCTTCGCACCTGAACCGCTGGTTCCTGTCCCGGACCTTCCTTCGGAGTCGGAGTTGCAGATGGTGGCGGCGGTTCAGACCTGTCTCCACGACCAAGACGAGACAAACCGATTGCGTCTGCGTCTTTCGCAGCATTACGGAGACCGTCGAGCACCATAGGAGCCTTAGTCTTTGATTGGGCGGCACCAGCCACTTCACTGACCGGAGCTGCAGACTGGTCATATACTTCGTTATCGTCCGCGTATTTTTTATCGCGCAATTCTCCTTCGACTTCGACGAGCTGCGCATAGGACTTCTGATCCAGCGTGCTCTGAGTATGCACTTCGTGCGCACGCTTGTTTCCGTAGTAAAACTGCCGCGGATCTCCGGCGTAGTCTTGCTGGATGTATTTGACTGACTCGTCGACAAGACCAAGCGCAATCTCAGCCGAAACCGGAAGTCCTTTCGCATCCTTTGCGCTTACCCGGAGCGTTCCTTCTTCCTGCGGCTGGTACTGTTCACGATCGGCGTTGACTGCAACGTCGAGAAATCGTTCCACCGGCGGGACCACCACCTGCTTCTCAGCCGTGAATGCCTGTCCATCGCGAATCATGAGGACGCTGAGATAGATGTTTGGAACGTGCTTCTCCTCGATCGGCAGTTCGATCAGTTTCGTGTTTCCGGTCACATGGACCATGCGGTAACTGAACAAGTCATCACCTTCGACACTAAACAAAACATACTTATCGGGCTCAGCGACTGAGATCATCACGGGCGCAGTTTGTCCGGTGCGGAAAGTGTCTTTGTCGACGATGAGCTCGACGCCGTCGTGGTGATAGCCAAGATTAGTCGTGGTATTTGAGCAGACGAAGACGTAAGTCTCCGCTTTGATTGGCGGCAACAAACGATCGCGCACGACATCAGCGCCCTGACTGCTTTGCCACGCGACGTGATAATAGCCTTCGCGTTCGGCAGTGAAATTCAACTGGGCCACGCCGTCTTTGTCAGTCTTGACCGTTTGAGTGCTTATCTCGTCTCGCTGGTAACCGCGAAACTTCAGACGCCAGCGACCCTGGCCTCTCGGAGTGAGGGGAGGAAACACATCGGAGCGTTCGCGCAGCTGCTGCAGCTCTTCGCCCTTCACTTCACGCCCGCGCGGATCGATCCAGATTTCCCACCAGTAATCGCGTGTGACTTTAACTGTTCCTTCGATTTGGACCGGCTGCTCGTTCGCGTCCAAAGCCTTGATGTCGATCGTGACTTTGTCTTTCGGTTTGTAGAGGTTCTGTTCCGAACTCGGATAGACGTAATAACGCTGTCGCGTCACACGCACGTTATCGCTGGCGACGATCTCGCGTCGTGATGAATCGACAACGCGCGCTTCGATGCGAAACTCGAAATCCTGGTTATAGTTCTCGCGTGGCGTGTCAAAGATGAGTTTCGCCTTACCTGTCGCATCGGTTTTGATGGTTTCATGTTTGATGACCGTGCCCTGGCCCACGTAGTAGTTACGACGCCAGTCGAAGTCGTCGTAGTACCACGAATACTGACGATACGGGAACCAGTAGTGATAAAACGGATTCTGGTAAACGAGCACTTCTACGGTTGCGTTACTCACTGGACCACCGAAGTAATAGTCGGCCTGAATCTCTACTTCGACTTTCTCGCCGAGACGGAACGCCTTCTTCTTTCCGTCCTGTTCCGGAGTTTTTACTTCAACTTTGAACTCCGGCAATTTGTATTCTTCGAGCCGAAACAGCTTCGCAGTGCCGATGTTTTCTTTGCGGCCATTGTCCCAGAACTGAATGGTGTACTCGCCGAGCGGCAGTTGCTCGCCCAATTCCAACGATCCCCACGAACTGCCAAAAGAATTCAGCGTTGCCTTGCCTTCGCTGACTTTCGTTCCCTTCGGATCGTTGATCTGATACTCGACAACTTCATTCGCAGGCGTTGAATAGACTCCGCCTTTCGATCGTCTGGCGATGAACTTCCATTGCAGCGTTTCTTTGGGACGATAAGCAGGACGATCGGTGAAGGCGTAGATGCGCCAACCCTGGGCCACATCACTGCTATTGTAAGAAGAATAACCGGACGCAAATGCCTGGCGATCGTTGCCGGCTCCACTCGCGAAGAGATTGCCGGACTCAGAATGATCTCTCAATGCAAAGCGTGCGAGACCGTCGGCGTCGGTAGTTTGACGCAGACGACGCCAGTGATACTTATTGTTCAAGTAGTAACTTTGCCAGAGGGAGATGGTTGCGTTTGCGATTGGCGCACCAGTCATTGCATCCGCGAAAAATACTAGTGCTTGTTTGCCTGACGACTTGAGAACGAGTGTCGCATCCGAAACGAGGACAAGATCACGCGCCGACAGAGTGCCGCCTTTGGCTTCAAGCAGGTATGCGCCGACGGGCAGTTTGCCTTCGACTCGAACCTGTTCGCTGAAAGACTTGTGAGTGTGACTGTCGTTGAAGTTTTTGGACCAGGCCTTGAATGGCGTTCGACCCGCAGTCGACACTCTTTGAATCCACGGCGCCGAATCGCCTTCGCCGTCTGCTTCAGTGGCCTCTTCATCTTCAGTGACGAGGAAGCGGATGTCACGGGCCATGTCGATCTTGTAGAGCGCAAAGTCGATGCGACGAACGTTGCGGGTATTCAGCGCAAACTGGATTTCGGATCCGGGCAGAAAGATGTTGGCGACGCCGATTCCGATTGATGGATCGGTAATGCTTTTGATCTGTGCCTGCGCCTGGTCGTAATAGCGACTCTGGCCTTTGGGAAATTCTCTAAGCAAACGGCGATACAGCTCGAGGGCTTTTTCATAATCCGGTTCCTGCACGAACTGACCGTCTTCGAGCCCCCGCATCGTGCCGTAACTGTTCATCCACTCGGCATAATGAAAGAGTGCATCGTCGTACCAGTCGGCTTGCCTGCCGGCCTTGAGTGCGTCTTCAAATTGATCGGGAACGCGGTAACGAGCGTAGTAATCGCCGCCGGCGTAACGCATCGTCATGGCGAGTAGGAAATTAATGTGTGATGTGTCGTTTGCTGAACTGCTGATCTTTAGTGCGTTCTCGAGGATGTCGAGTGGGATGTAGTTGCCGTAAGAAGTGTAGTAATAATTATCAACTCGAGGTGGATGCGCGGCTCTGAAAACAATCTTGAGATAACGATCGCGAGCACGGTCAAGGTCACGTTGACCCGCCCAGTAGTCGAGCGCTTGCGAGTAGTGAGACCACGCTTGGCCCCAGTTCAATTGACCACGGCGCCAGAAGAAATCGCCGAGTGATTCGTGCGCTTCGACCCAGACGAGATCGCGATCCGTTTCCTTCTCGACGACGCGGATCAGCTCTTCGAGTTGTTTCTGCGCCTGTTCGAAGCGGGTCATATCCGGTGTTTCCGTGGCTGACTGTGCACGCCAGGTGGTGTCGGCGAGTCGGAACTCAACCCAACGCTGCTCGGCTCGACTGAGCTTGCTCTTGTCGACCTTGGAATAGAGCTCGTTCGCGCGCGCATACGAGCCCTGCGCGTACTCACGCTCCGCATCATTCCGCAGTTGCGAGTAATCGGTTTGCTGCGCGACGGAGTTGAACAGCAGGAAGGTAAAGACGGAGATTGAAAGGATGATTGTCTTCATAGCGGTAAAGGAACGGGCGACCTTGAGGAGTCTTGCGCCACAAAAAACAGCTATCCACAGATTACACCGATTTATCTGCGTAATCTGTGGATGGTTTTAGTTTGAAAGCAGATACACGGCGAAGGAGGCGAGCCAGTGTTCGCCTGCGTAGTCGCCGCTGGCGACGTGGGCTAGGGCGGCGGAGGCGTGTTGGTCGGCGGCGGAAGCTAAAATTTGCCGCGCCGAATCGCCTGCCGGAAGGGCTGCGGCAATGCTTCGCATGCACCACGCACGGCTGAGATTCAAACCGTCGAGATGGACCAGCTTGGGATCGGTGCGATCGGTGACGATCGCCGGTTGTAACAACGCCTTCGGACCACCCTTCGCAACGCCCGGCAGGAACCGATGAAACCAGCGGCTAAACTCCTGCGGCTTCATCACGCGCCGCATCAAGTCGGCCTCCATCAACGCGGCAGAAAAGAAATCCTCGCCGCCCGGCTCCCAACCACCCGGATAGTCAGTATCGTTTGCGAAATATGTCCGGCTGCGTTCGTTGAGTAGCGCTTCCAATTCGCTATCGCCGACTGCCTTTGCGTAATCGAGCGCAAACGCCAACCCGAACGCCGTGTTTGGATGCACTCCAGTCCTGATTGGATAAGTCTGCTTGGGAAGAAAATTTCGGTATGACTTTGAGAGCGTCTCAGCAAGCGGCTGTAGATTCTCAGACCATTTCTTCCCGTCCGCGTCGTTCCACGAATGAAGTTCTTCAGCGAGCTTCAACGCCCACGCCCATCCGTAAGTACGTTCAAACGACTGCCGGTTCGCCTGCTTCATGTACGCGACTTCGGCCTGAATATTTTGGGCCGTGAGGTTTGCATTCAACGCATCGCGTATCTGCGCCGCTTCAGGAAGATTCGGAAACGACTTCAAGAGGCGCACGAGCATCCAGTGACCATGCACTGACGAGTGCCAGTCGTAACAACCGTAGAAAGCCGGATGCAGAACTTTGGGACTCGTGACTTCGCTCGCGTTGTTTATAACGTGCTCGGGCTTGTTCGGAAACTCGCGGCTCACGCATTTCAACGCGAGTGCGGCAAAGTGCGACGCCTGTTTCTCTGTAAACGAATTGCTCATTTGGGAACTGGCAGCGACGATTGGAAACAGCAGGATAATAAGGAGAGCTTTCATAAGTTCCAGACTCAGTAACGGTGAGATGGTCTACCAATGTGTATGTGTGGACCAGTGGCGGTGCCGGGAATTGCCGAACGAAAAGCTGAGTACGGAATTCCATTCTTCTGTAAAAAGTTCAAAAGCGCTTGCCCTTCGACGCCATCTGGATGCAGCTGGATATCCATTGCGTTGCGGTGGTCCAAACGCCAGCGATCGTGAATTGCTCCCTGACCAAAGACTGCGATTGGAAGTTGCTTGTTGAAGGTGTCAGAAAAGAATCGCTGAATCTTCCACGCGTCACTAATACTCCAACCACCAGCACCAGTGAAACGCGTAAAAGAAGACGTACGAATCAGACTCTGCTTCGCGAGTTTGAGATTCTTTGCGATCTCCTCGTCGGCAGCCGCCTCGACCAGTACACCGGCAATCTGAGACTCGGCGTTCGCCATCTGGCGATTAGTTTCGTTGATCTTCTCCTTAGCAAGCGCTAACGCACGTTCGTTGTCTTCGACCTGCGTCCTTGCGATCAAGCCTTCGGCGAGTAATTTTTTCGACTGCTCGAGCTTTTCCTCAGCTCGCTTCACGTCGTTTTCGTAGAAGGGCAACAACTTTCCGAGACTTGCTTTGTACTCGTTTGTGAGTCTGACGTATTCGTCGCGTAGCTTTGTGAGTTCGGTCTGAGGTGGTGGCTTAGGAGCGGGTTTCTTCTTCGTCTTACGTTGCGCAGAGACGTCGAAACACAGAAGCACAAAGAACGCACAGAAAGCACAGATGATCTTCTGCGTTACTCTTTGTGCTTTTCGGGGATTCACTTCACCAACGTACCGGTACGACTCCAACGCGTGTTTGTAAAGAAATCAATGACAGGGTTACCACTCGAAGCAGCGCTCTCGTCGTAGGACCAGTAAACAAACATCGCGCGGCCAATCACGAGGTCGCGCGGGACGAAGCCCCAGTAACGACTGTCTTCACTGTTATTGCGATTGTCTCCCATCACGAAGTAACTGTTCTCCGGCACGACGAGCTCATCCTTGCCCTGAAAGGCGTCGTATCCCAGCTCGTCGTCTTCGGGACCGGGCTTGTAATACACGTTGTATAGCTCACCGGGTTTCCTCGGTGGCGCATCGATAATCTCCAGAGGATCTTTGCGATTGTGATCTTTGGCAGTAATGCGATGCTCGGGAACGACTTCACCGTTAACAATGACACTGTTGCCCTTGATGCTGATGCGATCGCCGGGTAAGCCGATGACGCGCTTAACGTAGTTCGTCAGGATGGGCCGGTTGTCAGGTCGATCGTCACGCTTCGGATCGTATGGATTACCGGGATACTTGAAGACGATGATATCGCCGCGCTTGATTTCTCTTTGCGGCAGAAACGGAAGCGACACGCCCGGCGCAAAGATGAATTTGTTCACGAGCAGGTGATCGCCGATCGTGATCGTGTTCTGCATCGACCCTGTCGGGACCTTCACGGCTTGAACGATGAAGGTCATACCAAACAACGCCATGATGACCGTCACCACCGCCGACTCGAAGTATTCGCGCCAGACAGACTTGGGCGGCCCCTGCGGTTTCACCGGAACGACCGGCTGCTTATCATGACCGTTACGGTTAAATAGCCGGGCGAATGAAAAAGGCTTCGCCTGGGTGGTGTCGGCTTCGGTGACAGTTACCTTGTCAGTAGTGCGGTTGGTAGCCATTAAAAAAACATCCTAGATACGTTACTGGCGGCGGTCAAGTTTAAGCCGCGGATTTACACGGATAGTTTACGGATCTGTGCCATCGCTCGTTTCGTCCCAACTCATTCCCTCCAGAGCCGCTCGTGCCGCTGCGGCTTCGGCCGACTTGATGGAGTGCCCTTCCCCTTGGATGCTGCCGCCGTCCCATGAGACTTCGACGTGGAAAATACGTTGATGCGGCGGACCGAGGGTTTCGATTACTGCGTAACGCGGCGCCGGGCGACGTGCGGCCTGTAGACGCTCCTGAAGCATCGTCTTATAGTCGGCTTTCGCTGCGGTCAGCGGATCGGCGCCTTCCAACTCGTCACATAGTGCATAACACACAAATTTAGTCGCAGCTTCCAGCCCACCATCCAAAAAGATCGCTCCTGTAACTGCTTCAAACACGTCCGCGAGCAAAGCATTCTTCTGCCGGCCTCCACTTTTTTCCTCGCCACGTCCGAATCGAAGAAACTCGCCGAGGTTCAGTTCGAGTGAAGCCTTCGCGAGTGTCGGCGCACTCACGAGGCGATGCTTCATGCGCGAGAGCTCACCTTCGGTGCCCGCCGGATACGAATTGCACAAATAATTCGACACCACTAATCCCAACACCGAATCGCCAAGAAACTCGAGGGACTCGTTATGAAGTTTGCGCGCCTGTTGCTCGTCGCCGGGCGGAACTTTCTCATGCGCCCACGAACGATGCGTGATGGCCCGTTCGAGCAGAGCAAGATCATTGAACTTGTACGCCAGAATGGTTTGGAGGAGGTCCAGGTCTGGAATCGTTTCGGAGTTTTTCAAAACGCGCTGAATTATAAGCAAACGCCGGAAGCTTGTCTAAAACGACTTGCTTCCGGCGTTGGGAATGGAGACAGATTGCTTGCTAACGATTGCGTGGTCTGTCGGGTTTAGCGGCCGCGGGTTTCGTGGCCGGAGTCGTTGTAGTGGCGGCACGGTTACCGACGCCTGTGCCATTAGCGGTACCAACGCCCTGACCATTGGCGGTACCGAGGCCTGTGCCATTCGCTGCACCTACGCCTGTGCCATTAGCGGTACCAACGCCATTGCCGGGAGTCGCAGCCGGAGTTGAAGTCGGCGGAAGTGATGTCAACGGTTGTGGTTCAGGTGGAAGCGGCTTCGAAAGAACACCGGCGATCAACTGGTCCAAGCCAGTGGTCTGGTCGCCGTTCCTGTATTTGTACCAGGTTGTCAGACTCTCGTTCCAAACTGCCTTGGGCTTCTCGAATTCGGGTTTGGTTGCGAGTGCCACTGCACGAGCGTAACCGTCAATCATGCGATCGACGAGCTGGTTGATGTTAGCCAACATCAATTTGCTTTCCGGTGTTTCGTCTTTGCCGCCGAACTTAGCCTTGTACTCTTCCGACATCTTGGCGTACGGACCGGTCTCATATGCACCGGCGATGTAGGCATAAGTGTAAGGCGACTGCTTCAACGGCGTCTCAAACTGTGCGGCCTTGATCAAGTACTTGAGCGCGTTTGACGGATCGTTCTGCACTGAAAGTGCGCCGATCGAGTAGTTGAGATATGCAACCGCGACATCCTTGCTCGTAAGCGGCTTCCAGTCTTCAACTGTTTTTCCCGCATCGAGAGCAGCGAGGGCGTTCTTCGCATGTTGAAGAGCTTCGGCAGTCAGGCCGGGATTATTCAATGGTCCGACAAGGTATGCATTGACACCCAGATCGATCATCACTTTCAGATTGTCCGGCTGTGCTGCAAGGAGTTCTTTACCGGCGACATAGGCTTCCGGATATTGCTTTTTGACATATAGCAGATCCTGGAAGCGAGCTGCCTTCGTCAGCTCCTCGTACTTCGCGACCCACTTCTTCAAGTAGTCAACAATTTTGGTTTGAGCCTCAGTGATTCCGGTAGTCGGACAGGCAAGATACTTTTTAGCGTCCTCGTAAGCCTTCGCTTGATCGTCGGCTCGGTTCTTAAGAAAAGATGCGTACAGTGCTTCCTTAGCTTCATCAGTACATGCAGCATCTTGAATGGCAGTGTCCGGTTGCGCGATGAAATTACGCGCTGCAACTGGCAGAGCGAGTATCGCGACTGTGGTGCAAATACTTGCAAACGTTATCAGCTTTTTCATTAGTCGTCCCAACCTCCAAAAATCAATTCAAGCAGTCGCGTCCAGGGGCCCTGCCCTTTTCCGGTAGCCGCGGGGAATTTTAGGATGCGAGCGATCCAAAAACCGGTTGCCGATCTCTGAATCCATGGGGAAGCACTCAAGGGTGCCAGGTATCCTGGGTAAATAGAACGCCCGCAATAATCCTGCAACTAAGGGAAACGTGTCAAGACGTACAACGCTTATGGTAGAAAAACATTAAAAAAATTTGCGCCGGATAACATAACTTCCGGCGCAAGCAAAGAGAGGGGTTGTAGATTAAGGGTTGTGGTCAGGGATTGATTCGCCGCGGGCGTTGTTCACCGGGCGCATTTGTCGCGGGAGTCTGAGTTGTTTTGGTTGGAGTCGCATTGTTCTTTGGCGTCTCAACCGGTTTCTTTTCGAGCGGCATTAGCACACGCTTCACCGTGTTCTTTGGTTCAGCAGTGGCTGGTTTGGCGGCTGCGGGTGCAACAGTGTTTGGAGCGGGAGTGGTTGTTGCAGTAGCCGCGTTTGTCGTTTCTCCGTTAGTTGTTTCTGTGGTCGTGCCATCTGCATCTGCGTTTTCTGCGTCAGCTTCAGCGTCGGCCACTTCCTTTTCTTCGTCATCGAGTGTCGATGCAACCTGCAGGTTGATCGCGGTTCCAAAGCGATGATTCAGTTGGCGATAAATCTCGCCTGCTACCGCTGCCGGGAAGTGACGGCGACCATCAGTTCCCTGCGCGATGACGACTACTGCGAGTCGCGGATTCGCGAGCGGAGCATAAGACGTGAATAGACCAACCCAACCGCCCTGGCCGATACATGTTCCGGTCTTACCGGCGACAGTTTGAGTTGGATCGTAAGATTTGCGAGCTGTGCCGTAGTTAACAGCGCCCACCATTCCCGGAACCATGCGCTGCCAAACCTCATTCGTGATTGGCAACTGGCGCCGGACTTTGACACCCATCTTGCTCGCTTCTTTAGCATTGTGAGCAATCTGAGGCTGGAGCAGCTTGCCACCGTTGGCCATTGCTGAAACGAGTGTTCCGAGTTGGAGCGGCGTCACTTCAAAACCGTCAGCATGTGAAAACATGCGTCTTTCAATAACGTCAGGCTTCACTTCCGGCAGCCGGCCAGGAAACTCGAACGGCACGTTGATTCCAGTCTTCTCGCCGAGACCGAGCTCACGTGCATAAGTCACCATCTTTTCAGAACCGATCTTAGTGCCGACTTGCTGAAAGAAAGGATTGTCGGAGTGAGCGAGGGCTGACGTAAGATCGAGCCGATATCCGTCGCCGACTGTATCAATCTGAGGAATTGCATTCTCGGAAAGTCCGGCAATACCAGTGACGAGCTTGATCGTCGAGCAGGGTTTGAATCCGCGACGCAGTGCCCATTCCTGGTTGACCATGGAATACACACGACCCGTCATCGGATCCATCACCACCACTGTTCCGGCGTGATTACCAAGCGCATTCACAGCAACACGACGTACTTCCGCATCTTCTCCGGTGAGATCGTCCTTCGCGATGTATGACTGCACTTCATCGCGCATCGCTTTGTCTATTGCCATCTGTCGCGCGATCGCAGCACGACGAGCAGCTTCTGCACGGCGACGAGCCTCGAGCAACGCACGGCGGCTGCGGGCACCCGCCTGACGCATCGCGGCCGCGCGCTCTCGCTTGGTCAACGGCCGGCGAAGCTTTCGTTCCATCGCTCTGATCGCGTTGGCCTGCTCGCGAGCAGCGACTTGTCTTTGCCGACGAAGATCGCGAGCGCTTACACGACCACCACGACCGCGACGTGAGATTCTCGCGACCTGCCGCCCTCCACGTCGTGACGTGGCGCGGCTTCTGGCAGATGCTTTTTTGTTTTTAGTAGCGCGGGCACTGCGGCCCGAGGACCTCTTCCTCCCGAAGGCTGTACCGGAAAAAACCAGACAAATTAAGACGAATAGAATAAAAACAAGCCGGCGTGACTTAGGGGAATAGGAATGCAGAGTCATCAGGCCTAAGTACCTCTCTTTTAAGGGATGCTCACCATTTGGTGAGTAGAAACGAATCTTCCGACCGCGTTCCTGTAAATCTTCTAAAACCTTTTGCAGTTCCGAGCTCTTTCAAAAAACGCCTCTTTTCGTATTTCGATCAAACCTTCTGCTGCAACTTGAGGGGCGGGAAGAGTTTCCCAAACGGGCGGTCTCTGGGGACATTGATTTGAGACCGCTGCAAATATAACATCAACCGAGAGTTGGCGGCAATGAAAAAGTAATCGATTATACATATTTCACTGGAACAGAACGTGCTAGCCCATTTTCGAGTTTCCAGAATTCTTGAACAGCCGTGACTTTTGCGGACCTTAAAGTAAGGATAAACGCTCAATGCAGCAGGCTTCCCAAACTGGCCAACATCTGATGCCGACTTTCTCTTCTAAGTTTCCGAGATGAGATTTTCGGCCCAGATTCGGAGTTTCCGTGCGCGGCTGCTTTTGCTGCTGGCCCTGATGCTCGGGCTCACCCTCGGGATCCAGTACTACTTCAACCTCCGTACAGTGCGCGCCAACGCCCGCATGATCGTCGAGCAGGAGCAAGCGATCATGACCGGCTTTGCACTCGGCATGGAGACCATTCAAAGCGACAAATACCTGGACGAAATCGTCGGCGACCTGCGCGAGCCGCTGCTCAATGACAAAAGGGTTCGCGTGAGGAATATCCTCGTCGTGGACGACCAGGGGAACGTCAGAGACAGCTTGATCCCTGAATTCACCCCTCGCGAACGCGAAGACAAGACCACGCAATACGTTCAGTTCAAAGATATTCAACTGCTGCCACTCAGAAGCGCTGTCCCGTTTACGAAAGAGCACGAACAGCTACCCGCATGGATTCCGCCCTCAACTGACGTCAACTTCAGTGAAGCGGGCGCTTTCTATCTTCCAGTGCATACTGACAAAGGACGATTCTTCGTAATCGTCGTACTCGACTCAGCACACACGTTGACCAATGTTCTCGAGCGCCAGTCGTCACGTTCTGCGCTTTACACTCTCGGCGTTCTGCTAGTGACTACTCTCGTCACCGGTTTCTTTGTCTGGCGCTTTACACGTCCGATCAAAGAACTCTCGAGCGCGGCGCGAAAAGTGGCTGGTGGCAACTTCGATGTACAAGTGCCAGCAGACCGGCTCGATGAGATGGGAACACTCGCCGGCGCCTTTAATGAGATGACAGCGAAGCTCGGTCGCGCGCGTGAGCTGGAAATGCAACTTCATCAGGCTGAAAAAGGCGCGGTCGTCGGCCGGCTTGCCGCAGCCATCGCTCACGAGATTCGTAATCCGCTCAACTACATCAACCTGACACTCGATCATCTGCGCTCGTCGTTTTCCCCGGCTGATCCAAACAAGCGCGCCACTTTTGTGAAGCTAACTGGACAACTGAAGACTGAAGTCGCACGCATCAACCGTCACATCAGCGACTTTCTCAAATACTCGCGGCCTTCAAAACTGGAACTGCAGAGTGTCGACATTCGTGCCGAAGCTGAAGACGCATTGCGGCTCGTTGAAGGTAGAGCAGAAGAGTGCGGTATCAAAACGAATATCATTCAGGAAGGTGAGCTGCCGCCAGTGATGGCTGATCGCGAGTCGCTGCGTTCGCTCTTTACTAATCTCGTTATCAACGCGGTGGAGGCGATCAACGGCGCGGGCGGGAATGTTTTGATCAAGCTTTCGAACCCCGTAGCAAACTCTGTTAAGGTTGAGATTAGCGACAGTGGATGCGGTATTGCGGCCGACGACATTTCGAAAGTCTTCGAGCCTTACTTTTCAACCAAGGAGACCGGCACGGGTCTCGGTTTGGCAATTGTGAAAAAAGCCGTAGACGATCACGGCGGCACGATCAGCGTCGCTTCAAAAGAAGGCGACGGCACAACGTTCACGATAATTCTACCGGCTAAAGAGAGCACACATGCCACGAAAGAACATTCTGGTAGTTGACGACGAGAAGTCGCAGAGAGAAATCCTGGAAATGATCCTCGCGGAGGAAGGTTACGACGTTACCACCGCCGCCTCCGGCGAAGCTGCATTGAAGTTCGCTAAAGACCGGCGCTTCGATCTCGCGTTGACGGATCTGAAGATGACCGGCATGGACGGCATCGAGTTGCTGCAGCAACTGCTGGGTTACGACTCGTCGATCATCGTCATCCTGCTCACCGCACACGGTTCAATCGAATCAGCGAAAGAAGCCCTCCGACGTGGTGCGTTCGACTATCTCGAAAAGCCTTACGACAAAGCTGCACTGTTGGAGACGATCAATCGTGCGCTCGATCGTCTCGACGCGATCGACGTCGAGATCATTTCTGCGTCGCCGAAGATGGAAGCAGTGAAGAAGATGATCTTGAAAGTGGCGCGTTCAAACTCGACAGTTTTGATTAGAGGCGAGTCGGGCACAGGTAAGGAGTTGATTGCGCGCGCGGTTCACAATCAATCACCTCGCTCGACAGAGATGTTTCAGGCGGTCAACTGCGCGGCGATTAATGAGAACCTGCTCGAGTCGGAGTTGTTTGGACACGAGAAGGGTTCGTTCACCGGCGCACATGCCGAGAAGAAAGGTTTGTTTGAGGTTGCGGATCGAGGAACGTTGTTCCTTGACGAGATCGGAGAATTGGACGTTGGCATGCAGGCGAAGTTGTTGCGTGCACTTCAGGAGCGGAAGATCCGTCGCGTTGGCGGGACGCATGAGATCAGTGTCGACGTGCGCGTGATCGCGGCGACAAATCGCGACCTGCGCGCGATGGTTTCTGATGGGCGCTTCCGAGATGATCTTTATTACCGCATCAACGTCCTTTCGATCGACGTGCCGCCACTCCGCGAGCGACGCGAAGACATTCCGGTCCTCATCGACTACTTCCTCAAGAAGCACACCAAGAATACGACGCTCAATGTGACTGGTCTCGCTCCGGAAACAAAGAAGTTGATGAATGAATACAGTTGGCCCGGGAATGTTAGACAGTTGGAGTCGGCGATCGAGCGTGCGATCCTTCTCAGTGAAGGTGACTTAATCACACCGGAAGACTTGCCCACTGAAGTGCGACAGGATGTTGGACCGACTTCCGAGGGTGGGTTCAAGTTACCGGCCGAAGGGATCAACTTCGAGGACGTCGAGCGCAACTTGATCACACAGGCGATGGAGCAGACCGACTACAACATCACCAAGGCCGCCAAGCTCCTCGGCCTCACCTTCCGCACACTGCAGTATCGTCTGGAAAAGTTTGGGATTAAGAAACCCGACGGCAAGGATCTGGACGAGGACCAGTAGCAACGGAGGATCGAGATCGAAGATCACGCTCCCAAAACATTACTCAACACCAGGCAATACGATAAGCATTGTCCGGCCTGCCAAACCATTCTCGAATATGCGGGCACAAAGCGATTCCATTCAGGCCCATCCTGGGGCGCCTTCGATTGGCCCGAGTTGCTGATAAGCCAATCAGCTCTGGAGCTCTACTTTTGCCCCTCCTGCAGCCGCGTGGAGCTATTCATGCAGGGCAATAACCATTCCGGTATGAAGTTATGCTCAGAACGATGAGCCTACTATTAATCGCGTTAACTTTGTCATCGATCCTGACAAGTACCCCTGTGGCTGTCGCTACGCCAGCACCGCGTACCCATTTTGATGACTACGGAGCCATTCGGTGGGAGGATGAAAAGGCTCGGCTGGATAACTTCGCGATCCAATTACAGAATGACCAAAACCTCATCGGGTACATCCTCGTGGTTAATGCCGTAGGTGGCTGTCCTGGAGAGGCACAAGCACGTGCGATCCGAGCCAAAAGATACGTTGTAGAGGTCCGGGGCACTCCATGGAATCGCGTTATCTGGAAAGTTGAGGGTCACTTGAGCGAGGTCTCGACGGCCCTTATGCTCGCTCCTCGTGACGCGATCCTGCCTTATCCGTTTAGATACACATTTACCGGCAAGAATGGGCCATTGAAGGATGGACCATTAACGAAAAGATGTCAGACTCGCCTACAACGAATCGCACGCAGTCGATGATAGGTGTGCTCGCCGCGCAACTCTGAAGATCCAGAGAGTCTCCCGGAAATCACGAATCGCACTTGGATACAGTCAGTACCCCCCGCGGTAGCGGGTGGGTACGTCGTAGACGCGCTCAGATCCAAAAGGCTGCGCACCCACCCGCTACCGCGGGCGGTACTGACTGTATCCAAGATGCAAGTCTGAAGGGTCTCGTGCGTTCAAGGGCTGTAATCCCTAGAACTGCATGGAGGCCGATCATGAAATCTCCAATCATCCTATTGCTCGCTCTGTTGAGTTTTTCACTCTCGTGTGCCAGTGGCGGTGGCGGAACTTCTCAGCAGACGCCTGCTAAATCCTCTGGTGTATCAACTCAGGAAGTCGCGCTAGACGCCGAACCCAAAGACGGCGCGAAAACAACTGCCGTCCACAGCGTCCAACAACAAAAGGTCGGACTTACGGAAGTCGACAACGAGGGCTCATCCGCCGAGGCTTTCCAGCGCAAGATTATTCGCAACGCTGAAATCACGATGGAAGTGTCGTCTACCACCGACACGCAACACCGCGTGGCTTCGATCGCCGAAAGCAACGGCGGCTTTGTCGTTACTTCAGAATCAAAGCAACGCGAAAACGTCGATCCGGCGCAACGCACGCTCGACATCAAGCTGGTGGTCCGAGTTCCCTCACCTCAGTTTGGCGTCACGCTTGACGAGATCAAGAAACTGGCCACTAACACGCCTCAGGAAAATGTGAGCGGCCAGGACGTCACCGAGGAGTTCATCGATCTCGAAGCACGGATTAAGACTCAGAAAGCACTCGAGCTTCAGTTTTTAGAGATCATGCGGCAGGCATACAAAGTCGCCGACGCACTCGAAGTGCAACGCCAAATCGCTGACGTCCGAACTGACATCGAGAAGCTGGAAGGTCGCAAGCGTTTCCTCCAAAACCGTGCCAGCCTTTCAACCATCACCGTCAATATCCAAACACCAAAACCGGCGATCACTGTAACGACCACGGGCTTTGGTCAGAACGTCCGCGAAGCCATTTCTGACAGCGTTGCGATGGCGTCAGAAATGGTACTCTTCTTCGTTCGTTTCGCAATCCTGATGGTTCCGATTCTGCTGTTTATCGGATTGCCGGCGGGACTGGTGGCGCGTTTTCTGATGCGCCGCGCGAAGCGAGTTCGCATGGCCCAGGCGTTAGCGACACCGGCTCCGGAATAAACTTCTTTGCAAGCCTTCTGCGTATCTTTGCGCTCTCTGCGATAAACTGAGGCGAAACGCAAAGAACGCAGAGATAACGCAGAGGCCGCAAAGAACATGAAAAAATACCCAGCGTTGCTGCTGATCAGCCTGACCTTGATAGGTTGTTCGAAGGCTCCTCCTCCGACAAACACCACGACGAATAACAACGAGCCGCCTTCGATTAACTCGGTCGATGTTGTGAAAGCCCTACCTCAGGAAGCCACTCTCGCAGCCGGCGAGTCGGGCGAGGCGCTCGTGACGGTTCAGATCACGAACGGTTATCACGTAAACGCCAATCCTCCAAGCCAGGCGTATCTCAAACCCACTGAACTCGAACTAAAACCGGCTGACGGCATTTCGGTTGAGTTCGTAACCTACCCTGACCCGCTCGTTCGCACGTTCGCGTTCTCCGAAACGCCGCTGAAGGTCTACGAAGGTGATACTCAACTGAAGGTCCGGCTCAAGGCCGACAAGAAAGTCGCGCCAGGCAAGCACAACCTTTCCGCTAAACTACGCGTACAGGCATGTGACGACAAAGTTTGTTACGCGCCCGGCGCTCTCGACGTCGTCTTGCCGGTGAACATTAAGTGAAAGCAATTTGGATGACACTGGCCGCGGTGGGCGGCGTACTCGCGGCGGTGTTTGTCTTCCGCGGAGATTTCGAGAAGGCGTTTGTGGCGGCTGCGGGCGGCGCTGTCTGCTGGTTTCTGAACTATCGTGTGCAACTAAAAGAGCGACTGGCCAGTCGAAATGAAGAGATGGAGGATGATGAGGAGTCTGATGAAGAGATACGTTCTTAGTTTTGCAGTTTTGATTTTAGCGACAACGTTTTCAGCGACCGTCGTAAGGGCGTCAGATCAGTCTGACGTACGCGCCACGGTTCAGAGTGTCTTCGAACAACTGAAGTCTCACGATTACGCCAGTCTCTATGATCTCCTGCCGGGCTCGGCTCGCAGTCGCATGTCACGCGAACGTTTTGTGAGTGCGCTACAACGCGCGCAGGATTTTTATCAACTCGATCGCATGGAGATCGGCACGGCGAAAGTGATGGGCAACCTCGCAGTCGTCGACACGGTGCTTTACGGACGTGTGGTAACTCCGATTCAAGCTGAAGGAAAGATCGTGGTCCAGCAGTATCTGTTGCGTGAAGACGGAAAGTGGCGTGTTGCTACTGGCGATCAGTCAACGGTGAGAAAGGTGCTCGCGGCAAATCCCGGATTCAGTAAAGCGTTCAAGATCAGGCAACCTAAAGTCTACGTCAAACAGAACAATGCATGGGTTGAATTTAACCCAGGCAGAAAATAGCCGCGGATTTACGCGGATAAACGCGGATCAGGAGAGGAAGAAGTCTAATGACATCTGTGCGTCGTCGACCTTTTCCTCGTACTCACCATGACGGATGCGATAGCGAGGAACGTCGAGCGCTTCGCGAACCGCATCAAGATGAAAGCGAATGATGCGGGGCGTGAGTCTGACTGAAGGGATGCGACGTTTTGCAGCCAATCGCCGGACGGTCGATTCGCTGACCTGCAGGAAAGCAGCAAGTTGTTTTGCCGTTAAGAACTCTTCACGCTCGTCAGTCATTGAGGGGTCATTGAGGCTTGGCAGGTAAATTGAGAGCTACGCGATAAACTGCGGCGCCATCGATCTCTACATCCTTAGTCACAGGCTCGGAGCCGTCAGCCTTTACACTCACGCGATACTTCCCCGGCTCCGGTGATAGTCGAAACTTGAACGACCCGGTTTCTGTCGTGACGCGACTATCGATCTTCTTCGTCGTTCCGTCCTCGAGTATTCGTGACAACTCAACTTTCGCATTCGGCACGCTCCGATCCGAAGCATTGAAAACGCTGCCACTTAGAAACGCGATTGAGCCTTCATCGATCGTAAGAACCAGGCGATCCCCAAGCGAACGCGTCTTGCCGGCTTTAACTTCAATGTCCTCGAGTGAACCGATACTCAATCCGGGTTTGCGGAAGGTGACGCCATAAATCCCTGGCTTCAGTTTTGAGACAAGAAAATCTCCATTTTTGTCGGTCGTCGAACGCGTCACTTCGGCATCTCCGTGTCGAACTACGACGGTCACGCCGGCCGGTGTGCCAGTTTCGACACGAACTTTGCCCTTAATTGCGCCGAGTGATTTGTCCTGACCGAGCGCCACACCGGCAAACGCGAGCGTAATGGCAAACAAAAAAAGAGTTTTCCTGAATCTCATGTTCAATCCTTGACGTAATAGTCCTATCTATACGGATTTAAGACGCTCAGGATGATATCACCGTTTGCTTCGGCAGGTCGCGTCCGTATAATTCTGAGCGGCGTCCCCTGGAAAGAGTATTAATGCCAAAAAGACCCGCGGCTCTTATAGCGCAATTATCCCTTCCTCTCCTTTTGCTCATCGCTCTGGCCACCCCCAGTGTGCCGCAAAACCAGGACCCTGCAACCCAGCAGCAGCGACCGCGCAAAGTGTTTCCTAAAGAGCAGGAACCGGAGGACGTGTTGCGCTTCGACACCGATCTGGTTTCAGTTGACGTGACCGCAATCGATACCGAGGGACGTCCGGTGCGTAACCTGCGTCAGGAAGATTTCAAAGTCTATTCGGACGGCGTCCAACAACCGGTCTCGTTTTTTCAGATTGAGAAACGGCAGGGTGAATCGCGGCCGCTTGCAATCGTCTTCGCTCTCGATATGTCCGGCAGTATGACGACTGACGAGATCATTCGTCTTCGCAACGCGCTGCAGTCGTTTTCAAATCAACTGGCGAGTCATCCGGTTGTCTACGCAGTGATGACTTTCGGCATGCGTGTCAAGACGATTCAGAAGTTCACATCCGATCCGGGCAAGCTGGACGAGTCGCTTGAAAAACTCTCACGTGACGAGGTTAATGGCTTGTCTACTCACACTTACGACGCCGTTGACGATGCGATTCGAATGCTCGTGAGAAGTGCGCCGCGTACGCGCGAGAAGCGTTTAATGAAACGCACGGTTTTGGTTGTGACTGATGGTTTTCCGGTTGGCGATACAGTTGCACCGAAAACAGTGATCGAGCGTGCGAATGCTGCTGATGTGAGTGTGTTTGTGGTGACGCTGCCGTCGTATTCACGTGTGATCGCGTCGTCGGAGCAGACACCATTGCCGACACCGCTCGACGTCAGTGGGTTAGCGGAGTCGACTGGCGGCCGCAATGTCTACGCGAATGAGAAAGACTACGCGCCACTGTTTCGTGCGCTTGCGGAAGAAGTTAGTTCCGCGTATGTCCTGGCTTTTTATCCTCCGGAGGAAAAGAGACGCGATGGGCAGGTGCACACGATTAGAGTCGAGGGACCGCGGGGCTTAACTTTAAGACAAAGCCGCTCTGAGTATCGAGCAGCTGGTAAGTAACAATTTCCGATTGCCAATTGTCAATTGCCAAATTCGTGCAATTGGCAATCGGAAATCGTAAATTAGCAAATCAATATTCGTCCTCGTCCTCGTCTTCGTCGAAGCTTTCTTCTTCTACAATGTCCAACTCAACAGGATCGAGTCCCACAACCTCGAGGTCTGTTCCACACTCTTCACAAGACACTATTTCGCCCTTGTCCGTGTCCAGATCAACGTGGACATCAGCATCACATTCCGGGCAAGTTCCGGTCGGCACAGTTTCTTCCTCCCCCGCATTGAGTGAAAGGCAGGGATACATCCCGGTCGGGAGAGCATCGCCACCTGTAAGCAACCAAATCAATCTACCCGTGAGCGCTGGAATTTGCAACAGTCTTTTTCCATGATTCTTGGCCCAAACGTCGTTACATTTTTATGCCGAAACTTTGTGCGTGAGCCTCGATAAATTTACGTCAGACGAATGGGGCACTTGTGAACGAACTGTAGGGGCGGCCCTCCGTGGCCGCCCCTGCCTGGAACTCAACGAGGGGCGGCCACGGAGGGCCGCCCCTACAGTGCGCCGCGAGGAACACAATGTATTTACCAGTGTGGGTTTCCACATTTTTGTTCAGGGCTAACCTGACCATGCGCTGATACCAAGCTGGTATTTAGAAAACAACATGGCCGCAATAATGCTCGCCATGTTTCGACTCGCTAAAAAACCAACACCCGGGCTGGTCCTGTTACTCCTGGCGCCGGCCCTCCTCATCCTCTCCTACTTCTCACTCGCACACTCCAACGATGCACCCGTAACAACCGCGAAACGTTCTGAACGCAAATCGAACTCCGACCTGGACCACGACGGCCTCCCAGACGCAACTGAACTCCGCACCTTCAACGAACGCGAAAACTTTCGTCGCTGGTTCACATGGGTAGCCGAAACGCAGTTCTACCACCTCAGCGATCAATGGAATCCTGACCAACGCGACTGCGCCGGTCTCGTTCGCTTCGCATGGCGCGAAGCACTGCGTCCACACGATCGCCAGTGGTTCCAGCGCATGGGTGAAAACTACGATCCAGTCGCACCAGATCTGACACCAGATATCGCTGCGCCACTCAACGGAAAACTCTTTCGAACTGCACCGGGCACGTACCTGCCTAACGATCTCAACGCAGGCCGCTTTTCAGAATTCGCAGATGCGCAGACTCTCAAGTCATTCAACGTCGACTTCATCGGCCGCGACCGCTCCCAAGCGAAACCCGGCGATCTGATCTTCTTTCACCAGCCATGGGTTCAAAAGTTTCCGTATCACGTGATGATTTTTCTCGGTGAGCCGCACGTCGCGAGTGAAGGGACAAACGATTGGGTGGTCTATCACACGGGCGCCAACGCAAACGACGCCGGAACAGTAAAGAAAGTCCGCCTGGCCGTGTTGGACCAGCATCCGGACAAACGCTGGCGACCAATCACTACAAATCCGAATTTTCTTGGCTTCTACCGGTTGAAGATTCTCAACCAGCAAATCACGCCGGAGGAATGAGCGTGTATCCCCGTCATTTATCTACGGTTCTCATTTACGCAGTAATCATTACGGCAACTTTCTTCGTCGCTAACTCGAGAGTTCATCGCGAACAAGCAGCGGCCGACACAACGGTGCACACTGACACGACTCCCGTTCCAACAGCGCCGTTCTTCTCTCTTTCAACCAATCGCACTTACGGCACGTCTGAGAATCCGCGTCTCTGGCTGGACCATCGCAACATCGACAGTCTCGACTTCCGCGTCTATCGCATCAACGATCCGCAACGATTCTTCACTCAGCTCAGTGATCCGCATCAGCTGGGCGAAGACGAACGCGCGCAGGTTGCGACAAATATCTCAACCAAGCGCTCGTTGCTCGAACGGATACGCGCAGTCAAAGTCTGGGCCTATTCGGGAATAAGAAATTATTTCAGAGAACAACTGAAGCAAGACACACGCAAGACGTTCAACCAGAAGTTTCGCGCTACAGTACCGTCGCATCGTGTCCCGCTCAACGTCGCTGACTATCCACGTATACCGCTCTTGAATTCGAATCAACTGGTAACGAGTTGGCGTGAGCAATTGCCACATCTCGATAACCAGTACGACCAACGTTCGATTCCACTCGGCAAACGTGAGAGCGGGGTTTATCTGGTTGAAGCAATCGGCGGCGAGTTGCGCGCATACACGATTGTCGTCGTCACCGATCTCGCGATGGTCGAGAAACTGTCACAGAGCGGCGACTTGCTTGTCTATGCAGTCGATCGCAAGAGCGGCGAGCCCAGAGCTGATACACGCGTCGACATCGTCAGAGAGCGCGCCACGATCGCGAGTGGTCGTACAAACAACGACGGAATTTTCCGTACGAAGATTCCCACGAAGGAAGACGAAACCGATCCCACCGGGGAGGAAGCCAATAACTCAAACTTTGTGATCCTCGCCGCGAATCAGGAGAACTTCGCGATCTCGGATCTCGAGTCGTTCTATTTCAGCAACTTTGGCGAAGAGAGCGAAAACCTCCAGGGTTACATCTACACGGATCGCCCAGTCTATCGTCCGAATCACAAAGTCTTCTTCAAAGGAATTCTGCGGGCCTTCGATGAACACCGGCAGTATCGCCCGATCAAAAGCGACAAAGTCAGCGTCACTGTCAAAGACTCAAACGACGCCAGAGTTTTTCAACAGGATCTCACGCTCTCGAAGCGCGGCACATTCAACGGCGAATTTACGCTTGCGGAGGAAGCACCACTCGGAATTTACCGTATCGAGGCGACAACAGAAGAAGGCGAATCGTCTGACACGTTTGAGGTTGCCGAGTACAAGAAGCCCGAATACAAAGTCAGCGTCACCACGCCGAATAAATTTATGCCCGCCGGCAGCAAGGCGAAGTTCAATGTCGACGCAAAATATTTCTTCGGCTCACCAGTCTCAGGCGCAGACGTTCAATACTACGTCTATCGCTCTCGTTACTATCCATACTTCAACGACAGCGAAGAGCCGACCGAGGATTCAGACGAAGACGCCCAGTACTCGCAATACGACAGCTATTACAGCGACCTCGTAAGCGAAGGTGAAGGCAAGCTGGATTCTTCGGGTCATCTGCAAGTCGATTTCGACGTCCCGGCGAGCAGTGATAACGACGTCTGGGATTTTCAGTATCGAATTGAAGCACAGGTAACGGACTCCTCACGGCGCAGCATTAACGGCAGCGCAAAGCTCATCGCCTTTCGTGGGAATGTTATCGCTCGCGCAACCGCTAATCGCTACGTCTACACCAAAGATCAATTCGCAACGATCAGGATATCGACAACAGATTACGGCGGCAGACCTGTGCCCGCGAAGGTTTCTCTGAAGCTCTTTTCGCGAAACTGGGTGAAGGTCGAACACAAAGCAAACGAATACGATCCCGACTATGAAGTTCGCGAAGATGAGTTGAGTGCGGCCGAAGTCACTACCAATAGTGAAGGTAACGCAGAATACAACCTTCAACTAACCACCGCCGGCAATATCACGATCAAGACTGTGGTCCGTTACGCGGACAAGCAGCTTGTTTCCCTCGGAGGCTTTATCTGGGTTGTAAGCCCTGGCGAGGAGTGGGCCAACTCGGACTATTACAGCAACAACGCCGGCTCGATAAAACTCGTTCCCGACAAAAAGTCGTATCGCCCGGGTGATACAGCGCACGTGCTTGCGATCCTTCCGAAAGAGCGCGCCGATCTGCTCGTTACCACCGAGCTCGACAGCGTGATGTACACACGACACATCAAGGTTTCCGGAAAGACAACGGTCATCGATGTGCCGATCGAAAAGTACTACGCACCGAATGTCTTTCTGAACGTCACCTTTGTGCGGGATGGCGACATGTACACGAGCGACCAGCGACTCGTCGTTCCAGCTCGTGACAAGATGCTGAATCTCGAAGTCATCTCGAACAAGGAGGAGTACAAACCACGCGAAACAGCGTCATACACGATTCTCGCGCGCGATGCTGACGGCGCACCCGTCCCGGATGCAGAAGTCAGTCTCGGCGTAGTTGACGAAGCGATCTACAGCATCTCACCCGATTTCTCGACCAACATCCGCGAGCAGTTTTACGGAATGCTCTACAACGAAGTCGAAACTCACCTGTCCGTTTCGTTCTCCTTCCGCGGCTTTGCAGGCGACAAGCCCGTGGACCTCGCGAAGACGAGACCTTCATACCAGTTAGCCGACTTCAAGAACGAAAGTGAGCCGGTGCAGCCAACCATACGCAAGAATTTCCAGGACACAGCGTTCTGGGAAGCAAATGCAGTAACCGGTAAGGACGGACGCGCGACAGTCAAGTTTCGTTTGCCCGATAACCTGACAACCTGGCGCGCGACGGCCCGCGGTGTAACTGCCGACACGAAGGTCGGAGTTGCGAGACAAAAAGTCATTTCGCGCAAAGACGTGATTATTCGTCTGGAAACGCCGAGATTTCTCACGCAAGGAGACACGGTTACGCTCTCAGGAATCGTTCACAACTATCTATCGCAGGATAAAGCGACACAGATCTCGATCGAGGTTGCCGGCGCTCGTTTGCTCAGTCCTGCGCAGCAGACGTTAACGATTCAGAAACAAGGCGAACACCGCATTGACTGGCAGATCTCCGCGATCGCGACAGGTGAAGTCAGACTGCTCGCAAAAGCTTTGACGAACACGGAGTCCGATGCGGTCGAGTTGGGACTGAACGTTGTTCCTCGTGGTCTGCACGAGACCAAATTTACGAGATGGACCACGAGTGATGAGGATTCGCAGCAGCAATTCACTCTGGACCTGCCACCGAACACCGATGCGCGTTCGCGCCAGCTTCGTATTGAAGCGACGCCTTCGATTTCAGGGACGTTGTTCAGCGCACTCGACTATCTCACCACGTATCCGTACGGCTGCACGGAGCAGACGATGTCGAGTTTTCTGCCAAACATCATCGTGTCGCAGACGCTGAAAGAGTTCAAAACAGCGTCAATTCGCAACAACGAGGACTTGCAGAAAAAAGTCGAGCGCGGGCGAAATCGTCTCTACTCGTTCCAGCACGATGATGGCGGCTGGGGCTGGTGGAAAGATGACGCGAGTGATCCGTTTATGACTGCGTATGTGGTCGATGGTCTGACACTCGCAAAGCAGGCAGGCTTTGAGATCGACGATGAACGAGTCGCACGCGGACGTGAAAAACTGCAAAGCATGCTCGATGATGAAAACACTCGCGACACCGACACGCGAGCGTTGATGGTCTACGCATTAAGTGAAAGCGGCGGCGCGGATTCAAAACACGTCGAGAAGCTTTTTGCTGAACGTAACAACCTGCAACCTTACGGTCGCGCTCTTCTCGCGTTGACTCTTTCTCATCTCAAGGACAAGCGCGCTGCGGAAGTCGCAACGGAGATTGAACGCGCAGCCAAAGTCGACAACATGACCGCGCATTGGGAGTCAAAGCGCACACCGATACTCGATTTCAACGAATACGATCAAACGGAAGGGACCGCCCTCTCACTCAAGGCGCTCTCGCGTATCAAGCCGGACAGTCCCTTGTTGCCGTTCGCTGCTCGCTGGCTCGTTTCAGATCGTGACAACGGCGCTTACTGGGACTCAACCAAAGACACAGCCTTCGCGATCTTCGGACTCATTGACTACGTGAAGGTGAGTCACGAGTTGAGTCCTGAATACGATCTCGAGATCTATGTTAATGGAGAAACTGTCCTTCGAGAGCATGTCAGTGAGGCCAGTAGTACGCGAGTATTCACCGTCGATCGAGGGTGGGGAGTCGTTGGTGACAGCAATAAGATCCACGTCGTGAAACGCGGTAAAGGCATGCTCTACTTCTCGGGCTCGATCGACTATTACACAAACGATGAAGACATAGCCGCACAAGGATCATCAGATTTAAGTGTCACACGCGAGTACCAGCGGCTCAAGGTCGAACAGTCTGGCTACAACCTGAAATGGACCACTACTCCGCTTGAAGGCGAGATTCAATCCGGCGACTTGATCGTCGTGAAACTTCACGTGACTGGAAAAGCGGCTCGGCACCTTATGCTCGAGGATCCGATTCCGTCAGGAGCGGAACAAATTGAATCCGTTGGGAATCTAAACCTGGGCTATAGCGATAAGAATTGGACCGATTGGTATAGCTCGCGGGAGTTTCGAGATCGGCGCACGGTGTTTTTTCTCGATCGATTTGATGGTGATGCAACTTTTCAGTATGCGATGCGTGTGCAGATACCGGGTGAGTTCGTCGTCGCGCCAGCGCGTGTGGAGTTGATGTATCAGCCCCAGATTCACGCGAATACAAGTAGTCAGCGGTTCGTTTTTAACCACAGATGAAACGGATCAAAGCCACGGATATGTACTCTAAATCACTTAACGCTCTCTTCTCCGCAACGCGTTTGTTGTTTACGAACTGGCGCGCGCTCGTGCTGCTACTAACAACCTACACCGGTCTGCTGATCATTCTTTACTTGTTTGTAAGTACGCCGATCTCCCAATTGCTCGTGACCTTCTTCTCAATAGCAGCCGCTCCCGCGCTGTTTTTCTTAATTCAATCAATCAGTGTTACCTACGCAACCGGCAGTCTCAGAAAAGTCGTGATCGTCGGCTTTAAGCTTTTCATTGTCAGCCTGCCAGTGCTCGCTCTGACTGTGTTCGCCGTTTACAAGGTGAATTTGACCACGTTGCGTTACCTGCTCGTTGGAGTCGTTGCGCCACTACTTGCGATTCAGCTTTGGATAGCGACAAGCAATAAGAGTCTACGTCGTCTGGGCCAGGTTCTCAGTAAGACATTCGCACCACATTCAGTTCTTGTTTACGCATGCGGCTTCTTGATCTTTGCCGTGGCCCCGTACTTGCTACTACGTAAGTCGATCTCCACCGAACGTGCGTGGTTGGACATTTCATTGCTGACTGTGAGACTCGCATTGAGTGCGACTCTCATGCTGGTCGGCTGGGTCACAACCGTTGGCGCCATCTCAATACTTAGCCGAGATGACTAAGTTAGTTTTTAAACTTCTTCGAACCGGGGTCGTTATTGTTCTTGCGCACATAGTTGTGCACAACATTCCGGGAGGGAGTGTGGGCTACGCTCACCCGGAACTGCGTCGACGCGGTGCTGAGGGGAGATCTACCGCGTCGACGCTTCGTTTTGTTTCCAACTCTCACTTTCGCGTGGTCCATCCGCAATCGCTCGACACCGAACAAGCCGAACACGTGCTCAATATTCTTGAGTCGGTCGAGCAGAATTATTGCACCGCGCTACAGCAGCAGGTTTACAGACGCGCATCCCAAACCTCGAGATTCTCATCAATGAAACGACCGGAGACTTCGTTGGCCGCACACACATGCCTCCATGGGCCGCAGCCGCGACCAGCAACAACACCATCGAGCTCCAACCACTCAGAGTCCTGAGACAGCGAGGAATTCTGGAAACAACCTTGCGCCATGAACTCGTACATGTACTCGTTGATACAATCAGCGGCGGAAGCGCGCCACGTTGGTTCACAGAAGGAATGGCGCTCTACGTCGCCGGCGAGGGGCGGCTGTTTCAAAAACAATTCAGTTCGATGCCAGTGGAAAAAATAGACCAGGCGTTGTCTTCGGCGAAAACGGCGGACGAGATGCGCGCAGCGTACGCTGCCGCCTACAACGTTGTGAAACAACTCATACGCGTCGAAGGTGAGAATAAAGTTTGGAAAAGATTCGCGGATCGGCGCTATAGTGTCTAAGTCTATCCTTGCGTTAATCACTTGAAGTTTGACACCAAAAGGCGGATTCCCATGAACGTCATCACACGTACAGCAGCATCGATCGTGCTGCTCCTGCTCGTCCTCACAGCGCCAGTTGTTGCTCAGGAAAAACGGCCAACTCCGAAGCCGCAACCACGAGCGACGCCGGCGCCGACTTTCGACACATTGGTACCGGCCGATTCATACAAGATCTACGGCGAAGTAAGAGGCGCCGGACAACTGATCCGATCCAGTGCTGTTAATGATCTGCTCGAACCGGTTGTGAAACTCTCGGCGCCGCCCAAAGAGTTCAAAACCGTGGTGAAGTGGTTGAATGCACACTCTGAGGAGATCATGACATCTCGCTTGCTGCTCGCTACGTGGCCGACAGTCAATGCCAGACAAGCGCCGCAGACAATCGTCGCGATCGAGTTTGCTACCGCCGAGGAGGCTACCAAGTTCGCCGGAACACTGAACGAGTTCCTGACGACAATTTTGCCACCTACGCCACCAATACAGTCGTCTCCGAAAACGGCAGAAGGAACCACGCCCGACAAATCAAAACCAGCAGCGCCTCCCGAGCCGGGCTTTCACCTGCAACGCATGGGCTCGCTGATCGTAATCACGCCGCGTCCATGGACCATGAAGCAGTTGAAACCCGCCGGTAGCAAACTGCTCGCTGAAGACGCGAACTTCCGCTCCGCCCATAATCGATTCAGCACTGAACCACTGTTCCTCTACGTCGACACGAAGGCAATGGAAAGAGAGGAGACGGAACGGCAAAAGCAGTTCGCGGAAGAAGAAAAGCAAAATCAAGAAGAACAATTAAAACACCAACAAGCGGAGGCTAAAACAGAACCGAAGGAACCTGACGAACCTGAGGAACCTGGATTCGTACCTGATCAAAGCGTCGACCCGCAAGTAAGTGCAAAGCTCGAAGGTGTTCCTTCTGAAGGAACAGAACCGGATGCAGTCTCTATGGCTCTGATGGATATAGGCGCGTCATTCTTTCAGGGCGAGACCTCCTGGCCTGAAGGTATCGCCTTAGCACTCTCGTTTGAAGGTGACTCATTTGATTTGCGTGCCCTGCTCGTCAATCAGTCTGGCGATAAAGCTAACGCGTTACCCTTTACGCCGATGCTGATCACTGGTCCAGCGTTATCGCCTGAGGCGGCGAACATCTTTCCGGCTGATACGGAAATACTTCTAACGATGTCGCTCGACCTTCCGCAAATCTACGCTGCGATGTCGAAGCCGCAACCGAAACAAAGTTACACCCGCTCGCACGGCAGGACTGTTGAGGTCAAAGAAGTCCAGTCCGAGTCGCCATTCGCGGCAATTGAAGAGCGGTTAAAGATCAAATTAAAGGACGATCTGCTGCCGTTGCTCGGTTCAGAAATCGCTCTTCGGCTGCCGACAAATGGGGGTGGGAACCTGGCGGGGCTGGCATTGCCTGGGGTCATAATTGGCGCAGGGCCGGCAACAGAAAAGCAACCAGACAATGCAGCTCCTGTACTGGCGATTGCAGTCAAAGACAAAGAAGGACTACGGGCGTTGATGCCTAAACTGATCGACGGCATGGGCATGAAGGGCGCCAGCGCGCTAATGCAAACGGAACGACGTGAAGACACCGAACTCGTCTCGTTTGGGAATGTCTTCGCGTACGCTTTCGTCGGCAACTTTTTCGTAATTTCTACAAACGCTGCCTCGACACGTTATGTCGTCGACTCGTATCTGAAACACGAAACACTTTCCAGCGACATTCAGTTCAAAAACTCGACGCGCTGGCAACCGAGACCTTTGCAAGGCCAGCTTTATATCTCGCCGGCATTGATGGAAAGCTTCAAGACGTGGGGTAACCAGCCGAACTCCCAGGTCACCGATCAAATGAGGGCATTCTTGACACGCGCGAGCACAGTCGCCCAGCCAATCACATACTCGCTTTCCAACGAAGGACTTGGACCACTACACGAACTGCACATTCCGAGGAACCTGATTCTGATGGCTGTAGCTGGAATTTCAGGGGAGGTCAATCCACCGCCACTCGTGCAGAACGAGAGAATGACGATCGGAATGCTGTATAGGATTGCGGCCGCCGAAGATGAGTACAAGAAGAAAAATGCCGGCGCCTACGGCACGCTCGAGGAATTGATGGCGTCAGACATGGTTCCCAAAGACGAAATTGAAAAATCCGGCTACCGGTTTGACCTGACGGTCAGTGGAGACAACTTCGAGATTTCAGCAACGCCAGTGGAGTACGGGAAGACCGGTAGGCTGTCTCTATTTTTGGACCAGAAGCGCATGTTGCGTGGTGGAGACAAGAACGGCGCCTCGGCGTCCGCATCCGATCCACCGATCTTTTAGCCGCCGATCATAAATTCTCTATCTTCACTGGCTCGACAGGTTCAGCAAGCTCGAATCGAAACACTTTCGAGTAAAAGTAAAGCTCACCATCGAGGGCGCGCTTGATGTTCTTTGCCTGCCTGAATCCATGCTGCTCGCCGGCAAACGCAACGTACGAAACCGGAATTCTCTTCGCTCGGATCGCGTCGACCATCGTCTCCGCCTGATCCGGCGGGACCACCTTGTCTTCCAGTCCCTGAAAAAAGATCACCGGGCATGAAAGCCGCTCGGGGAAGTTGATCGGTGAACGATCGAAGTAGATATCTTTTCGCTCGGGATATGGGCCGAGTAGCCCAGTCAGATATTGCGACTCGTACTTGTGCGTGTCGCGAGCCATCGACTCCAGGTTGCTAATTCCGAAGTGACTGGCCCCGGCTTTAAAGACTTTTCGAAAAGTGAGGGCACCGAGAGTCGTGTATCCTCCGGCGCTTCCGCCAGTGATGATCAGCCGCTTGCCATCCACTTCACCACGCTCCGCAAGATACCGCGCGCCATTCACGCAATCGTCAACGTCGACGATTCCCCATTTTCTGTTAAGTCTTTCACGATACTGACGACCATAACCGGTACTGCCGCCGTAATTCACATCAAGCACGGCAAATCCCCTGCTGGTCCAATACTGAATCGAAAGACTCAACGCGGTAGAAGCGGCAGAGGTCGGTCCACCATGACTCTTCACGATCAGCGGTGGCTTTTCGTTGTCGGGTGCGCGGTAATCGGGATTCTGCGGCGGATAAAAGAATCCGTGTGCCGTCAGACCACCTTCGGTTGGAAACGCGATCGCGCGTGGCACTGAAAAATACCGTGGATAGACTTCCAGATCATTTGATTTTCGGAGTGTCTCAAACTGACCCGTCTTCAGATCAAATTTCACGATCGCGCCGACGTCTGTGGGCGAACCACCACGAAAAACAGCCTGACCATTTGCCGCACGGAGAAACTGAATGTCCGTGTAAGGACAATCGATTGGTGTTAATTTTCCGGTGTTCGTGTCTATGATCGCGAAAGTGGAGACACCCTGATCGATGTGGCTGCAGACGATGGTCTCGGGTGACGCAAAAGCGTAGGCTGACATAGCGAAAACCCACTGCGGCATGCCCAATTCAGCCTTTGACTGGCAAACTCTTTCGATACCGCCCTCGGCCGTAATCCTCTCGAGATTCCACCAGCCGCTGCGGTCCGAAGCGAAATATAAGACGCCCTCAGGCGACCATTCAGGCTGAAAAATCGACTCCGCAGCGCCGCCCGCAACCCATCGAGTCGAAGACAAACTGCCGTCTTCGGCAAACTCGCCGACCCACAATTCACAGCCATCCCAGGGCATGTTCGGATGATTCCACGTGAGCCAGGCCAGTTGTGATCCATCCGGACTGAGTCTTGGTGTCGAGTAAAAGTCATTACCTTCGACCAATACGGTGCCGTGGTTATCGCTCGGTTCCAAACCAACGCTGACTATCGAGTTGACCGCTTCGACGCCATCATGCGTGTGATCTTCGCGGACGCAGATTAGGCGACCACGGGCCTGGTCCATACAGCTATCTGCGTAACGCATCTCGCCCAGAGCTGTCAGTGCCTGTGGTGTTGCGCCCGGTCCATCCTGACGATAAAGCCTTTGATCGGAGAAGTTCGAAAAACAGACCATCCCGTTGCTGACGACATAATCGCCACCGCCGTATTCATGAACTCTTGTGCGAGCGTTGAAGGGCGGCTGGTTCACATCGACACAAGCGCCAGTCGAGTTTTTCTTTATTATGACGTTGCGGCCCGCTTCCTTCGGGCGCATTTCCATCCAGTAAATGTCGTCGCCATCGAATAAAGGCTGACTAAGACCGACCGATCCTTCCACGATCAGGTCTGAGGTGATCGGTGACTTCCAGGAGCCGTACGGTGCAATCTTTGGTGAATTTAGCAAGGTCGATCCTCGATTAGTTGGTCTACGAACTCAGGTAGTTTCACTTTTGTGTGACTTCGGCAAACTTTTGTCACAACCTCGCATTGCGTTTACAAGCTAGCTGCAACCTACCTCCGCCGTTTGGCAGTTAGTATCTTGCCCGTCGTTAATTCTCCATGGGAGAACTGAGATAAAGGCAAGGGCGCTGGTCTTGGGGGAGGTCAGCGCCCTCTCTTTTTGTCTGCTCGCCATCTTACCAGTTCAGCCACTAAGACGCATAAAACGCTCGTAAAGATTTTCGCTAAGCATTCTGGCGATTCTGTGTGCCTTTTCTTTGTGCCTTTTGTGCCTCTTTGTGGCACAATTCGCCAAAATTGGAGGTGCCCGCCCATGTTCGTTTGCAAACGAAAGCTGATCGTTTTCTGTCTGGTTACGTCTTTCATCCTTGCTGGTCTGCCTTTAACAACTGCGGATGCTGACACGTTCAGACCAGTCGTTCGCGGCAAGCGTGGTGCGGTCGCCGGTGGCTCACCTCTCTCAGTCGAAGCCGGATTGCGAATTCTTCAACGTGGCGGCAACGCAGTCGACGCGGGTGTGGCGACAATTCTCGCCGCATCAGTGATCGAATTCTCACACTTTTCGTTTGGCGGCGAAGTGCCGATTCTGATCAAGTTGAAAGGTCAGAAGGTTGCCGTGATTGAAGGCATGGGCCAGGCGCCAATGAAGGCGACCCGTGAATTCTTCGTCAATAGATCTCAGTCTGAGGGATCAAGAAGAGGCGGGATGATCCCGTCGACTGGCCCACTCTCAGCGACTGTTCCTGCAATCCTCGACGCGTGTGTAACTGCACTCGATCAATTCGGTACTAAGACACTTGCCGAGGTAATGGAACCAGCGATCCAGCTCGCCGACGGTTTTCCAATCGATGAACTAAGGGTGCAGTACATCAAGACGCGCGCGCCAATCTTCTCGCAATGGCCGGATGCAAAACGAGTCTTTCTACCCGGAGGAGAAATTCCGAAAGCCGGCGACATTTTCGTGCAAGCCGATCTGGCCCGCACGCTTCGTGAGATCGTTCGCGCCGAACGGCTGACGTCAAAAGGCGCACGGAGCAATCGCCACGCGGGCTTAATGGCCGCGCGTGACTACTTCTATCGTGGTCCAATCGCACGTCGTATCGGCAACTACATGCAGGCCAACGGCGGATTGATTGCCGCCGATGATTTTGCACGCTTCGCGGCAAAGGTGGGTCAACCGGTCGAGACTGACTATCATGGGTATCAGGTGTACAAAGCCGGATTCTGGACGCAAGGTCCCGCAATGATCGAGACACTCAACATGCTCGAGGGTTTCGACTTGAAAAAGATGGGCCATAACTCGCCCGCTTACATTCACACACTCGCCGAAGCGCTCAAACTCGCGCTCGCAGATCGCGATCGCTACTACGGCGATCCAAACTTCGTAAAAATTCCCTCCACTGAGCTGTTGTCGAAGAATTACGCCGCCTTACGACGTCCGTTGATCGATGAAGGTCATGCATCTCTCGCGCAGCAGCCCGGCGACCCGATGAACATGAAGGCGATTCTTGCCAGCGCTGTGCAGACGATCGGCCAAGCGTCCACATTACCTGAGATCGAGCGCGCTAACGATACGACGTGCGTCAACGTCGTCGACAAGGACGGCAATCTCTTCAGCGCTACGCCGAGCGGCGCGTGGCTGCCGGCTGTCGTCGCGGGAGACACAGGTGTGTTGATGGGCCAGAGACTGCAGTCGTCGTTGACAGATCCAAACAGTCCGAACGTCGTCGCACCCGGCAAGCGTCCACGAATCACTTTAACGCCGACAATCGTGCTCAAAGGCGGCGAACCCTTCATGGTTCTCAGCACGCCGGGCGGCGATAATCAGGACCAGGCTTTGCTACAGGTCTTGTTGAATATCGTCGAGTTTGGAATGAACCCTCAAGAGGCAGTCGAAGCTCCACGCTTTGACACGCAACACTACGTCAGTTCATTTGACGATCACGAGTTTCTTCCCGGTTCTCTGAACGTTGAATCACGAGTAAGTGTGAAAACGATCCAGGAGCTTTCGCAGAAAGGTCACAAGGTCAAGGTACAGGGTGAATGGGGCACGCTGTCAGCGCCCACAGTGATCATGTTTGATCCAAAGACCGGTGTTGCGGCGGCGGGCGCCGATCCGAGGCGCAGCCGTTACGCCGTCGCGTGGTAGTAAACATCTTCCTCAAAGGAGTCCCCCATGTTCACACGAAAGCACACCGTGCTCGGTGTACTTACCCTCGTTCTTGTTTTCGCAACTCAAGGCGTGGCCTCAGCCCCGGTGCTTCCGAATCCGGTGCTCTACTTACTTGGTCAGGAGTATTTCACTACAGGCGGCAAGAACTGGGTGCGTTACCGTTTCGATGTGCTCAACAAGGACGTTTACCCCGACGACATGTTCGCTAAATCGCCTGCATTGCCGCCGTGTGGAACGAACACGCAAGCGGCTCGTACCTGGGTGGACGTTTACGATCAGAGTGGAAAGCGATTGCAGGGCTTCTGCGCTTTGGGAAAATCTGCCGATCTGGGTACCATCTGGTTTGCAATGGAAGAAGGAACAGTGCCGCCGAGTTGGGTTTATATCGAGATGAACGATCGTAAAACCAACACGAAGTACAAATCGAATTTGGCCGACACAACGCTTTAATATCAAATAACAAAGGAACAATCATGGGACTGGAACAAGGCAAGCGCTTCGTAGATTTCAACCTCAAAAACCAGGACGGCGAGACCGTCAAACTTGATGACTTCAAAGGTAAATGGCTCGTCGTCTACGTTTATCCGAAGGACGACACGCCTGGCTGCACGATTCAGGGCAAGTCGTTCACGGCGTCGAAGCAGGATTTTGACGACGCAAACATCGCGGTCGTGGGAGTAAGTGAAGATGACGTCGCTTCACACAAAAGTTTTTGCAACAAGTTCGGTTTCACTATCGACCTGCTTGCCGATCCGAAACACGAACTCCTGAACGCTGCGGGCATAGGCCAAAGCGAGTACAAGGGAACGATGTACTGGGACCGCACGAGCTTCGTGATCGATCCGGACGGCAATCTTCGCAAGACGTATATGAAGGTGAAGCCTGAAGGTCACGAGCAAGTGTTGCTCGACGATATCAAAGCGATGCAGAACGCCTGACACGAATGCTTGCTTACGTCTTCTGGCACTGGCCACAACCCTCGATAGAACGCGGCGCGTACGAGGACCACCTGCGCGAGTTTCAGCAAACACTCGCGGCAAACAAATCGAGCGGGTTTCAGCAATCAGTGGTCTTTCGTATTCGCGGCGCGAGCTGGCTGAACACAAACGACGAGGCTTACGAAGAGTGGTATCTACTCGACGACTCGGCCGCAATGGACCCGCTCAACGACGCTGCAGTCTCGGGTGCGTGTGAAGAGCCGCATAATCGCGTGGCGCGAGAGGCAGCGGATGGGAGGGGCGGTTTATATCGGCTTCGCGAAGGTGTCGATAATCTGGCCCAGGCAAAATTCGCTATCTGGCTAAGTAAGCCCGCCGGTGTTTCTTACAAAACGTTCTACGCCGATCTGCAGTCTCTAATCTCGCAGTCCAGCGTCGCCTTGTGGGGCCGTCAAATGACTCTCGGCCCCACAGCCGAATTCTGCATTCACAGTCAAAACCCGATCGAACTTCCTCCAGGTTACAGTGGCCACACACTCAACCTGCTTTCAATTTATCCGCGTTCATCCGCGTAAATCCGCGGCTAAATTTGAAGCTCAGCCACAAGTGGACAATGATCCGAAGCCGCTCGGACCCGCTCCTTCGGCTCTGTGATCACCTCACACTTCTCCAACCGATTCGCAAACGTCTTCGGCACGAACACGTAATCGAGTCGCACATGCGGATCCCACGTCGGAAACGTATATCCCTTGTCATCCGCATGCAGCATTCGAAACCCGTCACCATAACCGGCATCGAGCATGAACTGAATCGTCTCGCGTTGCAGCTTGCGTCCACTGATCCAGATTAACGCGCGGATCCACGCCGGCATCTTGTCCAATTCCAAAACTTCTCCCGGCGCAAGCGTGTTGAAGTCGCCGACTAATGCGTGAAAGCCGTTTTGATGTCGTTTGATTCCATCGAGCAGCGATCGAATCTCGCGCGCTCGTCTGCGTTCGTCCCATCTCGAGAATCGCGCGCTGAGGTGCAAACCAAAAATGCGCGCGTTAGTTCCTGCAGGAACAATCTCGAGAAACGAATGACGCGCGCCCGCCGGATAATGCCACTCGTGATACTCAACCTCTTCGCGGCTCAAGAAACCGATCGAGTGGTTTCGGCGCGCGGCCCAATACGGATACTTCGTCGTCTCGGCGAGTCGTGCAATCACGGTCGGGTCAGTCGCTTCCTGAAAGACGACCAGATCGGGCGCGGCTGCGACGATCGTTTCCGCGAGTGCGTGTTCACGTCCGCGACCACCAAAGCGGATGTTGTAACTGAGCAACCGCAACGTCACGCATCTTCACCCGCTGGGACCACTTCGAAATACGGCTCACCAAACAAAACGTCGCGGCCATAGAGCACGAGGCTCGACGTGGCTTGCATGTTCACCGGGCGTCCAACCATCTTCTGCAACGACTCGCGCAGCGGGTTCAGATCCGGTGCGATGTCGGGGTCTTTATCGCACAGTGGTTTGGTGTGCATTCCCGGAATGTAATAGGCGCCCGCGTCCCACTTCTCCATGACTTTGCTTCCGACGAGGGTCACGTCGAGGTCACTTGTTCCGGTGCCCTGCGAATCGAAGGGAGTGCCATCCTCGTGGCGCTTGTTCGTAACGACACTGCCGCGCAACACGATGCCCGTTCCCTCAGGCAAGCCCTGCTGTAGCTTTCTGTAAAAAGCGATGAAGAGGCGTTCATCACCACCAAAACCCAACGTGATGATCCGTTGCCGGACCTCGTTCTCATTCATTTCATGTGCGTCTTTAGTCATAGCTGAGTTTTTATATTAACATGCAGTTCTTGTGCTTTGTGCTTGGCACTTTGTACTTTGTATTCGTTCTGACAAAGCACAAAGTACCAAGATCAAAGCTCAATAAACAAAGATGCGTCTCTTCCCCTCGCTTGTCATGTTGTGCGCTGCGTTCGCAGCGGGCATGATCAATTCCATCGCCGGCGGCGGAACACTCCTGACTTTTCCCGTTTTGATCTGGCTCGGACTCGATCCGAAAGTCGCTAATGGGACGAGCACGGTCGCGCTGTGGCCCGGTCTCTTTGGCGGTTTGTTTGGTTACCGGAAAGAGCTCGAACATAGTTCCACGATTCTGCTTCGACTCGGCACGGTAAGCCTTGTTGGCGGTGCGTTGGGAGGCCTGCTGCTCGTCCGAACTCCAAACAAAGTCTTCGCCGAACTCGTGCCGTTTCTGATTTTGTTCGCCACACTACTCTTCATGTCGAATGGTGTCGTCAACAGGCGTCTGCACGTTGGTTCGATCGATGAAAAGCCGATGGGTCTTTGGTGGACCGGCGCGATGGTGTTCCAGTTTTTCTCCGCGATGTACGGCGGCTACTTTGGCGCCGGCAACGGAATACTGATGCTTGCGGCGATGGGCGTGCTCGGTCTGAACGAACTACACCGCGCGAACGGCATCAAGAACTTTCTCGGCCTTTGCATCAACGCGGTCGCTGTTCTGATTTTTGCGATCGCGGGATATGTCGTCTGGGAAGACGCGTTGTTGATGGCTATGGCCGCACTCATCGGCGGCTACTTCGGAGCGAAGATGGCGATGCGCGTTGGCCAGAAGTGGGTTCGCAGAGGCATCGTCCTCATCGGATGGGTGATATTTTTTGTAATGGTCTGGAAACTACGCCAACAGCCACGATGACGCCGCAAACTAAAGTCGCCAAACTGCCACGTGAGTTCTATCTGCGTCCTGACGTCCTCACAGTCTCCAAAGATTTACTCGGTAAACTTCTGGTTGTTCCTGGTCCAAATGGCGAACGCCTCTCGGGAAAGATCGTTGAAGTCGAAGCTTACCGCGGACCTGAAGACAGGGCGTCACATGCTTACGGCGGGCGGCGAACAAAACGCACGGAGACGATGTACGGACGCGGCGGCGTTGCGTACGTGTATTTCGTCTATGGCATGTACTACCAGTTCAACGTCGTCTGCAACGTCGCTGATGTACCGCATGCGATTCTTGTCCGCGCACTCGAGCCGGTTGAAGGACTCGAGATCATGAGAGCGCGCAGGCACTCGCATCCGGATCACAATCTCACCAATGGTCCCGGCAAACTCTGCATCGCGATGGGAATCGATCGAGAGCTCAACGGCGCCGATCTCTTAGGCGATCAAGTCTGGATCGAGAACTTCGAATCAGTATCGCCACGCCGAATCGCCCGTGGTCCACGGATCGGCATCGACTACGCCGAGGAGTGGATCGACAAACCTTGGCGCTTCTGGATCCGTGATAATCCGTTTGTCAGCCGTATTCGTTAAATCCGTGGCTAAAGAATAAATTTCATCGGCGGCGCCGTGATCTTCGTATTCGTTACCGGCTGTCCTCGCAGAAACTCCATCATTCCTTCCTTAATCTGAGGCGACGATAGAAACAACGGATCGGAGTGAACAGCGTTTTCGATAATGATGTGCGTACTGTTTGAGAATCCTTTGCGATACTCCTCGGCATTGCTGATCGGCGTGCGGGCATCCAAAGTGCCGCTTATAAACAACACCGGAATATCGGAACGAAGTGGTGCTCGGAACGAGTCGCCTAAATCGGGAGATTTCCACTCTTCGCAAACTTCGGGAAACGGAAAGTTGAAAATATCTTCCAGCAACGTGCCCTTAGTTTCGCGCGCAATCTGATCGCGACGCGCACTGGTCTGTCCCGATGCACAGTCCATCATGTAGGACATTGCAGATCCGATGTCGCTTCGGGATTGATTGAGCCAAACTTGTGCGGGATTGCTGAAGTCTCCTTTTGATGCTCTATAAAAGAGCGCCGGGAATCGCGCTGTCACAGTCGTGCCGATGTTGTTGGCGACAATGTACTGCATGACAAACTTGTTGACGATCACTTTCACTTTGAGCTTTGTGCGCTGGTCCGTTATCTCCACCGTTTCCGGTTGCGCATCGAGCCGATCGAACACAGATTTCATGAGGCCGAGAAAGTCAGGAACCTCTTTGCCGATTTCCGGATCAGCTTTGATCACGGCTGCGAGATCCTCGAGATGCTTCTGAATGTTGCTCGGGAGCTTGTACGTGTGATCGGGACCTTCAGTGCCGGCGAGAATGGCGCGACTAATACTCTTTGGATGCCGGCGCATAGTTGCGAAAGAGAGATGAGTGCCATAGCTGATGGACCAAAGGCTGATCTGGTTTACTCCCAGAGCTTTTCTCAGATCCTCGAGATCGTCTGCACTCTCGTTGGTGTTGTAGCCGGTAAGATCGACGCGTTGAATATCACGCCAGTAAGTCCGGCAACCGGCTGAGTTCTCACGCAGTTGTTTGATTGCCGCCTCGCGCGTTGGAGCAACGTCGAGTGGGAGTGCGAAACGGTCGTAGCAGCCGAGATTGGGTTTGGAAAAGCCGGTTCCACGTTGATCGTACGCGATAACGTCGGCGATCTCGCGCAAGGCCATAAAGAGCGGAAAGCGAGAGCCCTTGGCAGCAAAGATTCCTGAACCGCCTGGGCCACCGGCAAGATAGACGATTGGAGGACCAGGGTTCTGCGACGTGCTCTTGAATCGCACGAAGGCGAGTTCGATCAGATTGCTTTCCGGATTGGAGCGGTTTTCAGGCACTAGGAGCGTGCCGAATTCTGCGTCGACCTTTTCTTTTTTGTCATTCTCGAATGTGTACGGCTTGATCTTGAGAGTGCCCGACTTCGGTTGGGCATTCACCGTCGCGACTAGAAATATCATTAACAAGACACACTTGTAGCTGGACATGCGCGATGCCTCCTAAACGCAGATTACGCGGATAAACGCGGATTTAGCTTTCGATTTCGGAGATGGCCCAGGCGGCTTTGGAGCTGACGCCTGGTTCGGAATCCTGCAATGCTTGTTTGAGTGCGGGAAGTGCCGCAGCGTTCTGGATCTCGCCGAGTGCTTCAGCCGCACCACGACGAACTTCGGCGCGCGGATCGGATATGAGCAGAGCGCAAAGAGCAGTAATAGCGCGAGCGTCTTTCATCTCGCTCAACGCCCACACGACCAGTTCGCGTACGCGCCAGTTGTTGTCTGAGAGCGTTGCGATGAGTTGTGCACCGGCGCGATGATCGTGCAGCTCACCGAGGGCTCGTGCCGCCGCCATTCGCACCCACGCGTCTGAGTCGCTCAGCAAGGTTATAAGTTGCGGAACGGCGTCCCATCTCGCGCTGGCCGTCATATTCGTTAACTCTCCGATGGCCCACGCAGCGTTCCGGCGCACGGATGGATTTGAGTTGTCGAGCTGATTCGCTAACGGTCTGAATGCCGGCGGACCTAAAGAAGCAAGAGCGAGTGCTGCCTGTTCACCAGGAGAGGATTGTTTGAATACTTGCAGCGCGGGACTCCAACGCGTGCCTTTCCAGCACTTAATGAGTTCCGACTTGCGATCGTCGCCAAGCATCGCGATCAGGAGTTCGATCGATCTCATGTCGGATTGTTTTGAAGCGTTGCAAGCTGACGTTGCGCGCCCGTCGGCATCTGTCACATTGGCTTGCGTCTCCGCGCTGACTCGCGTTTCGCGGCGCGTAGCAGTGACGGTTGGCGGCGCAAGCGCCTGAGTAATGGGAGGTTCCAGCGTCTGAAGCGATTGCGTGATAGCGGCTTGTACCTGCGTTTGCAGTTCGACTGAGAACAGCGAGAGGGAAAGCGCCGAGAAGCAAAGGACAAAGACTGCCGCCAACATCAACGTCCTCGCTAATCCTGCACCAATGCGTGTGTTGCTTCTCATAATTCGCTCGATCCTTTCTTCCAGAATCCTGCCGTCGAAGATGCTTAACATGAATGCCTGCGAGGTGTATTGACGCGAGACGTCTGCGGCCCACAACAACGAGCGCGCATAAACTCTCGGCGCGAGAATGTGATTCGTTACGAGCTCGTCGCACGCAAGTTCGCGTGTGCGATCAATCTGTTGCTTGATTAGAAATGTGAGTGGATGGAACGAGATTGGCACGGCGACGAGTTCGCAAAGCAAATTCGTCAGGAAGTCTCTGCGCGCGACGTGCGCCATCTCGTGACCAATCACGGAGAGTAATCTGGATTCGTCAACATTCGAGCTGAACGCGGCAGGCAGTACGACGAGCGGATGCAACGTGCCGATCGTGTAAGGCACGTGCGCTCTTGCCGACAACGTGACCGGCGCGCCACGAATGCTCAGCAGATCGCGACACTGTTGTGCGGCTGCTTCTATCTCAGGAGTAACATGCTTGCATGACGCCGAGCGGCATAATTTCTCTTTTCGACGCCAAAACCGCGCCAGTCTGAAAGCTCGTATGAGGATAAAAATTAGGTAACCAAACGTCAGGTACAACACGCTGCGCGATGTTGTGGTCACAGTCGTGCTTCGTCTGCTGACGTGATCAACTGCGTGATTGAATTCTGAGTTATCAACCTTCTCGGGCTGCAGCGAATGTGATGACGATGCGACGACCTGAAAGCTTGAAACCCAGTCCGGCACGACGCGTGTAACCGTTAACAGCGGCACGACGAAAGAAGCGATGAGCGCAATTGTCCAAAGCGTGGGTCGATAGCGTGCTGGGCCATTTCTAAGCAGCCATGCCGCCATAGCCGCAATCACAAAGATCGCCGCGATCTGCCAGACAGAATTCAGAACAAAATTGAGGATGAACTCGCTAATTCTTAGCATCTCGTTCTTCCTTCTCGATCAGTTCATGAAGCGCTGCCAACCGCTCCGGCGTCAGATGTTTCTCCTGCAACAGATTCATCACGAGTCCTTCAGCGGATCCGCCGAAGAGACGATCGATGAACTCACGCACCGCGTGTCCGGTGAATTTTGTTCGACTCACCGCGGGCGTGTAGATATAGGCTTTGTCGTTTAGAGATCGCTTAACCTTTTTCTTGCGATGCAGAACAGTCAGCATCGTCTGCACGGTGGTGTAAGCCAGTTCGCGTTTCAGTTCACGCTGCACTGTTTGAACCGTGGCGGGTCCGGTTTCCCAGAGTACCTGCATGATCTCCAGCTCCAGGGGCGTCATCTGTTCACTCTTGCGGCGTGGCATTCCCGATCGTCTCCTAAGACTTTAGGCGGACAATACAGCAGACAGGCAGCCCTGTCAACTAAAAGTTTAGTAGGTGGTATAGGTCCTATAGGACGGATAGGACCTATATTGATTCTTTAATCGCTGCCGTAGCGGATTTCCATGTGGCGGATGCGATAGGCGGCGAGGATTAGCACCAGGATCGTCACCAGGAGCATGCTCAGAATCGCGATCCATGCGGGCGTGGGTTCCGCGACGACCGCAAACGGACCTTCGGAAACAGGCACCGGCACGAGCGAGTTGAGATAGTGAATCACGCTGACCTTTTTCAGCAGCGGTGGCAGCAGGAAGTTGAGCCACTCCCAGAGGTAAAGTACCACCGCCGGAACGATCGGATTACGAACGAACAAACCCACCACGAGAAAGAACGCACCATACCCAAGACATCCAAGCATCGTTATGCCGGCGTAGGTAAGCAGTTGTCCGAGCCCGCGACCCTCAGTGAAGTAACGCGCGCTCTGTGAATAGAAGTGCGGGAAATACAGCAGCAACATCGCAATCACAGTCGTTGCGGTGAAGAGAACCATCGAGGTCACGAGCCCGGAGACATACTTAGCAACTATCAGGACCTCACGCCGCACTGCGCTCAGAAAGTAATAATGCAAACTGCGATCGACCAGCTCGCCGCGAAACAGGTTCATGAAGATCCACGCCGAACCAAAGAACACAAGCGTCCGCAAGATCATACCGTTGTAAATCATCGAGTAGAGAACGCCCATCTGATTGAAGTCTCGCCACTCGTTCCCCGGCGGCGTAACAAACGCCAGCGGTACGAGAGGAGACAGCGGGAGAAACGCCAGCAGATAGATCAGGATAGAACGACGACTGAGAAAGTTTTTCTCGAGTTCGAGCCGAAAGATTGCGCGGATCTGCCGGAACCACAGCGACCAGTTGGGCCCCGATTTCTCTGATCTAGTCTCGATTGCGTCTATCGCAGAACTCATCCATTAACTCCTAGGCACCACCGCCCGTCGTGCCGATCAAGTACTGATAAACGGCGCTGAGGTCATCATCGACCGGTGCGATCGACTCGACACTCACTTTCCCTTCAGCAACAGCGTGATTCAACATCAAATAAAATCGATCCGCGTCGCGTGTCTTGATGAACAGCCCGCGACGGTCCTCATGAAGTCTCGCTTCGACGACGTGATCCTGAGCAAACACATACGCGGCGAGTTTTGCCGGTTCGTCGCAACGAATCAGGATCTGCATCGGGTGCTCTTCCATCTCGTCGCGCACGCCGTGGATGTTTCCCTCGGCAACAATGTAGCCGTTGTTCAGCAACACTACGCGGTCTGACATCATGTCGACTTCGTGCAGTATGTGCGACGAAATGATCAGGTGCAGACCTTCGGAAGCGAGCTTGCGAAAGAGGGCAATCGTTTCCGCGCGCACCATCGGATCGAGTCCGTTCAAAGGCTCGTCGAGGATCAACACCGCGGGTTGATGTGCGATTGATTGTGCGAGGCGAATGCGTTGTCGCATTCCTTTGCTGTAGCCCGCCACCTTTCGATCGGCGGCTTCGACGAGATTGACACGTTCAAGCGCGAGCTGGCTGAGATCGTTTGCGCGCTTGCGATCGTATCCATGGACCAGCAGAAATGAGTTGAGAAACTCGCGTCCGGTGGCGCCTCTCGGAAATGAGTCAAACTGAGTACAGTACCCGACTTTGCGAAACAGTTGCTCTGGTCGATCCGTGGGAATGCCGAGCAGAGAAATCGTGCCGCGTGTGGGACGCAATAAACCCGTCATCAGATTCATCAACGTCGACTTCCCTGCCCCGTTTGGACCAACCAGGCTTGTTATCCCGGGCGCGATCTGAAGGTTGACTCGATTCACGCCGAGTATCTCGCCGTAAAACTTGGAGACGTCGTCGAAGATGATGAGTTGATCGGCGGAAATCGTCATGGTCCTACTTCACAACCTCGTAGGCTTTCACTTTCCAGTTCAGTATCGCCAGGCAAATGGCGCAAATCACAAAGAGCATCGCCCACGAGCTCCAGAGCGGCGGCTCAATCAACAGCACCTCTCGCGCAGGTCCGCCATCAAAACCACCGATCACTACTCTCCCGCTGACGCGGTCGAAGGTGCCAAACAGACCTTGAGTGATATTCGTCATCAGCGTCGGGAGACTAAAGAGATTGGCGAGCTGGGTCATGAAGATGAAGTTGATGATGCCGACGAAAGCCAGCGGAATAAGCACGAGACCCAGCATCGCCCCGCTCGCGACAATGCGCCATTTCAGGAGCGCTGAAAGAGTTTGCGAGATGAGCGCCAACAGTAGTGTCCAAACAAATCCAGCAATCACTATGGCACTGGCAATCCAAAGGTTGCTTTTGAACCACGTGAACCCTTCCAGATACGACTGAAACAAAAACATCAGCAACTGCGGTACCCATGTGACTCCTGACAACAGAATCAATAGCACAGACATTTTGCCGAGCACGTACTCGGTGCGGGAAAACGGACGGCAAAGATAAAGTGGAAGCGCGTTGTTACGCAGATCGCGGGAAACAAGTGGCGGCCCAAGAAGCAATGCCACAAAAAATGCAAAACCACCTTGAATCGATACGAAGGTCTGGAAGAAAGAGCCGTCGATGGGTATCAACTGTCTCACGTTGAGATTCGTGATCGCGAGCGCCGTGATGTTGTGGTGCAGGTAGATCATGATCGCTTCGACGAGCACCGGCAGAAAACAAATCACATAAAACGCGATGAAGAGTTTGTAAGCAAAGACACCGCGAAACGCGTGACGCGGAATGATCAGGAACCGGCTCCACTCAGGAGTCAGCTTGCCGGTGTAAGGCTTGTATGTCTGTTCATAGACCGCCATAGCCGTTCTCCATTGCTCTCAGGAAAATGTCTTCGAGTGAGTCGCGCTTATAACTCAAACGACGGAGCTGCACCTTCGTCTCGTCGGCGATCCGGTACAAGTCGCGCACTTCAATGCCTTCCTGCAACACGATTTTCAATCGGTGATCGGCAGACATCGCATACTCGCAACCGAGGAACGACAGTGCTTCAACAAACTTCTCGTGATCGCCGCGTGTCTCCAGCATGAGAAACTTGCGATTGGATTTACGTTCTTCTTCCAGGTTGCAATACACGGCGATCTGGCCGTCGCGCAGTATCAGAATCTCGTCGCAGCATTCTTCGACGTCGACTAACAAGTGCGACGAAAGGACAATTTGCGCGTGACCACTATCGCGAATCTCGCGAATGAGTTTGATCATTCGCAGACGCGCCGGTGGATCGAGTCCGTTTGTCGGTTCGTCGAGGAAAATCAGTTTTGGACCATGAACAATTGCCTGCGCGAGCTTGGCGAGTTGCTTCATGCCGAGCGAGTAAGTCTCGAGACGTCGATAACGCGCTTCACCAAGACCAACGTAGAAGAGCGCTTCGTGTGCTCGCTCGAGGGCGGCATCGGACGGCAAGCCTGACAACTCACCCATCAAACGCACGAAGTGAACCGCGCTCATCTTGGCGATGAATGAATCGCGTTCGGGCATGTAGCCGATCAGCGCTTTGATCTCCTTCGCCTGGTTGACGATGTCGAGACCAAAGATTTGCGCAGTGCCTGCTGACGGTGGATGAAAACCGAGAAGCGTGTGAATCAGCGTCGTCTTGCCGGCTCCGTTTGGACCGAGCAGACCGATCGCTCTACCGCGCAGATCACCACGCAGGTTCTTGAGAATCGGTCGACGCCCAAAGGTGACGCTGAGACCATGCAGGTCGATTACGGGCGGCTCAGAGTAAGCCGGTTGAGCTGTGATCGGATCGTTAGGAACCGAAGCGGGGAGTGCCATACTCTTTCTTATAACGCTGTGTTCTGATAATTCCAAACGAATCCAAGTCCGAAGACTGTGCCCATCAGCAGAAATGCGACAACGGATGCTAACGCATCTGCGGGTGCTAAAGTTCTGCCTATTGCAAGAATCTCGATCAGAAACACAGGCGTGTTGAGTACAACAGCAGACGCGAGAGGAAACAGCAGTGCTGGTTTGCAACCACCCATGCGTTTGCGAAGCCACGAAAGCGACGGCGCATACGCGAGCGAGAACAATAACGCTGCCATTGTGATGGAGATGACTGTGGTGCTGATGCCTTGTCCATCGACGACGAGGAAGTTCGAGAGGACCAGCAGTCCAAACAGCCAGGAGATCAGGGAGATTGAGACGAGCTTCATTTGCCTTGTACTTTGCCGTTTGTTCTTAGTTCTTGGGTCTTGGTGCAAAGTACAAAGTACCAAGCACCAAGACCCAATTACCTACTTACTTCTTCCCGCCCATGCCTCGACTAATGATGTGTTGCATCTCGAGTGCATTGGGCATTCCCAGGAGCGTTGCCGGGCCCAATCCAAATGGTCCACCTTCAGTGTTCGCAGCGAACGTAATGCCGTCGCCTTCCGCATAAGCATACGCAAGCGTTGGCTTCATCTCCGCAGCAATTGCCTTCACTGCTTCCTGTGGTCCACTCGGCAACTGTTCCGCAGTGCTTGCGGCAGTGCTTGCAAGACCAGCCGGAACGAGCCCACCAAGATTGTGATAGAACACTGCCGAGAAGTTGGCATTACCGTCAGCCGGCAAACCAGCCGTGAACTTTGGTGAACGCAGCAGCGACAAACCACTCTCCTGCGATCGCAAAGCTCTTTCGACCAGGGCTCTGCTTGGACCAACGATCAAGTATCCGTTGGCGTACGTGTAGTTCACCTGGATCATTCCGAAATCGGTCGAACGCAGCGTGTAGTACTTGCGACCGGCGAGATCGGCGTTCTCCCAGGTCAAGCCAGCCTTGCCAAGGTAAGCCGCCTGCTTATTCACTTCAGTAACCATGCGCTCCAACGTCTGCTGCAGGTGTTCCGGATCGTTGACCTCAAACACCATCTTCCACGAAGGAGTCGGCAGAATCGGTCCATCTATCGCGAAGGCGAACTCTCCACCTAACGGCGCAGCGATGTCGTTACGAATGTTTAGACCGTGCTCCGACTGCAGTTTGTCGAGGTTCTTGCGCAGCTCAGGCGATACGCCATCAAGCACGCCGAGCAAATCGTCGACGAGTGTCGCTGGATTCTTCACTACGAATCCTGCTACCACGTTCGCGTCCGGCGAGATGTAGTCGAGAGAACCCATCGGACCAGGCGCTGCGAGCCATGAAGGAATACCACGCTGTGCGTCGTTGAACGAGAGTGAAGCTTCCGTGTGAGTCTTTCCATTGTTGTCTTTCTGATCCAGAACGAAATACTTCACACTCAGAATGCCGAGCTTGTTCAAAGCAGTTTCCTGCTTCTCAGCATCGGGACCTTTGGCGCGTTCAGCTTTCGTATTGGCGACAACTTTTTCGAGATTCGCCGCAACTACGAGACCCGCACCTTGCTGATAAACCTGCGCGATACGGTTGTGGAACGGTGACGAGGAAAAACTGCTCGCGCTTCCGTTCGTGATTGCCGCAACGTTCTGCAGTTGCTGCAACTTCGGACTGGCGACAAACAAGTTCGACTGAATCCAAACATAAAGCTTCTCGCTCTTGGCGTCGGTGCTGGGCGCGGTTGCAGTAGACGGATCTTCGACAAACTCGATCTCCGGTCTGCCCTTCTTGTCGCCAGCATACTTTGCGATTTCCTGCTCGAGGAACTGGCGGAAGCCTTCCGAGTTCTTCAACTCAGCGAGGACTAGGGGCTCACCGGGGCGGCCCTGATCGTCCATCGAAACGGAGACTGCGATCTCATCGCCGAGATATGAACCAAACTGACGAATTGTTTCCACAACCTGGTCCATGTTCTGCGACTTGCCTGACTGTTCTTTCGCCCACCACTCGCGCAGTGCAGCGTTCTGGCTCATTCGCTCCTGAATCACACGATGCGATTCAACGATCGAGTCGGCGAGATTCGGGATAGCCGCATAGACCACGGTGTTTTCCGGCATCAGGTCGAGCAAGTGAGTCGAATTACGCACGCCAGGTTGCTGAACCTTCTTCAACTCGCTATTGAGCGAAGCGAGTCCACTCAAAACGTTCGCGTACTTATTAGCATTACGGCTCCACGAGACTTCATCTCTAACGGGGATGATCGCGATCGCGGGATTCGTGGTCACCTGCTCACCGGGCTTGATTACACGATCACTGCCCGCGTGATTCAGATTCACTTCGCCTTCGATCACAGAGACTCTGGAACCCTTGGTGCCGTTGTTCACTGAGAACACAGTGCCTGTGACTGACACGAGTGAGTCACCACTCTCAACAAACAACTTGCCGTCTTTCTGCTTCGCTGCTTCAACAATGATGTTGCCGCGGTTGAGGTGAATCGTCGTTCCGTTACCGGACTTCGTTAGATAAAGCTCTGATCGATCTTTCATCTCGATCAGCGAACCATCGCTCAAACGAACAACAGCGTGACCGTCTTTTGCGGTCCGCACCCTCTCGCCCTGTTGCAGTTTCGCGCCGGTGCTGACAACTGCTGTGTGCGTGTCGGCAACCTGGTAAACCTGACCTTCAGCCGCTTGCACAGTCGCGTCAAACTGGCCGTACGGCCAGAATCTCTGCACGAACGGAATGGCCAGCAGTCCAAGACCGATGACCAGAGCGGCGGCGATACCCCAACGCATGATCACGGGTTGGAGCGTGTAACGTGGTTTGCTTGCGGCGGGCTTCACTGTCATCGAGCGCCTTGAACGTGCTTCGTTCATCGCCTTGCGGCAGGGGATGCACTCGTGTGTGTGGTCCACCAGCAAAAGGGAACGTGCTTCAGAAAGCTTGCCTGCCAGGTGTGCAGGAATCAGTGATTGAAAGTCAGCACAACCTTCAATCCTTTCTACTGCCGGTACTTGAAATTCGGTAGCGCCTGCAGCAGCGGAGACACGCGCCCAAACACGGTCGGCCGCTGCTGAGACCACTCCCGGATCCACCTTTTCATTTCGGATCTCGGCAGTAACTTTGTCGAGTATCTGATCTTTCTTATTACTGTTCATGATGTTTCTCCAGATAGTGCCCAATCTCTTTTTTCAGTTTGGTGCGAGCGCGATGGAGTACAACGCCGACCACTAAGGGTGAAGTATTCAGAAGTGCTGCGATTTCCTTATTATCAAAACCTTCGTAATAACGGAGTGCGAACATCTCGCCGGCAGTTTTTCCCAGTCGCCCGACAGCCTGTCGCACGAGGGTCTGAAGCTCCTTGTCTGCGTGAACGGCCTCGGGACTCTTGTAGGAACTCACAATTGAATCGACCTCGCCTTCGTCGAGTGCCACGGCTTTAGAGCGTGTACGACTTCGCAGCAGATCGAGCGAAGCGTTGATCGCTGCGCGGGAAAGATAAGCTTCGGGATTTCCTGACCAATCGTAGTCATCCTGGCCTCTGACGAGACGCAGGAAGACGGTTTGGAGGACATCTTCGGCGTCAGCGGCGCTGCCCGTAATTCGCTGAGCAGTCCGAAAAACTCGGCCGTGGTGTGCCTGGAACAGCGTTTCCAGCTCGCTCTCGGGTTCGTTTTTCACTAATCGCAAGGGTTTAAGTGCTGCCTGCAAGGGTGATCTCCTTCGTCTACACCCTGATAGACGAGGAGGTTTAGGGTTTATTAACACCCAATACAGCAGATATCTGAGAGTTTAGTGTGGAATTGCCTACTCAGGCCAGCTTCATGGTACGGATTGAATTGTAAATACGCCAAAGGCGTTCGCTAATCTCAGGCCAGGGTTCGAGCGCAGCGAGAACCCTGGGGTTTCATAACCCCAATGATTTGAAACCCTGTAAGGGTTCGCCAACCGACTAACCCCTTCAGGGTTTAGCGTGTAATTAAATTTGATACCCAGGGTTGTCGCTTGCGCTCCAACCCTGGGCTGAGATTAGCGAACGCCTTCGGCGTATTTTCAAACTGAACCGCTACTCAGCTTCATTTCGCTTTCGCGGGTGAGTGCGAATGCAAATTGTTGGAAGTCCAGGCAATCGGCAGCAGTCGATAGTTAATTTAAGCCACCCGCTTCAAGGGACGTGCTCGGAGCTTTCCGATTACCTGATTCTCTTGATCTACGACATAACCTGCTGATAGCAGCACAATTCTACCTAAGGTGGGCTTACAGTTCTCCGGTCCAAAAATAATAGTAATTCCGTTCATTTCGTCCATGAACCAAAGTTTTGCATGGCCATACTCATAATCCTGGACTTCACCACTGGCAAGCTCATATTGCCTCTTGCCAACTGGTTTGATCCCAACTCTTCTAAGCTCAGATGCCGGGGCCATTGAGTCCATGGCGCTGGTGTCAACGACGAAATCTGCGTCGTGTAAGTTATCGGAGCCGAAGTCTCCGATCTTAACTTTAACCGGTGTGAGGCCCATCTTAAGTTCTCCTTGAGGTATTAGTTTCATGGTGGCGATACTAATTAATTCGCAGTTGCGAGTAAAGCGAGTCAAGCTTGATTTTCGCTTCGGTGGCGAAAAGTGAGCGTGGATAGCGACGGATTAGCTCGCGCCATGCAGAGCCGTCGTAGTGAAAGCGTTTGGTTGAGTGATCGAAGACGAAGGTTATTCCCTGTCGGTTGTAGCGATCGAGACCGGTGTAGTTGAGGAAATAGCTGAATTCAGGTGCTTCGCCGCGGTCTTCTTTAAGGCGACGAGCGGCATCAGCGGATAATTTTGCAGCGAGTTCTTCTGCGGTGTCGCCGAGTAACAATAGAACTGCTGGACGCAGGCGGGAACGCGGAAAGTGATCGAGAAAGATTCGTGCGCGTGTGATGCGATCGAAACTTTGAGAGCGTTCGATCAGCGTGAGCAATCTTTGATCGTCGCCGGAACGAGATGGCGAGACAACAGCTTCGCGTTGAATCCAACCGTGCGTTCGGGTCGATACATTCACGAGCAAGAATGAGATTCCATCCGCGCTCGTCTTAACCGATCTAATCGCCAACAAGCGTCCGCGGCTTAGACGCCGCACGAGTCTACCGTTGAGCTGAGGCGTTGCGCGCAGCGCCGCGAGCCGTTCATCGACAACGATCGCGAGACGTCCACCCGCAGGAGGTTTTCTTTGCTGCGCGAGAATTGAGCTTACAGTGAGAAGAATCAGAAAGAGACAAAGCGTGAGCTTGTGAGGACTCATAGTATTTCTCCAATCGTGAGGTTTTAATAGGACCTATACCGCGGCTATTCTCTCTTTAAACGCCGCATGATGGAAGTGGCAAATCGCAACCGCCAGCGCATCGGCAGCATCATGCGGCGAAGGCACGCTCTTCAACGACAGCAGCAACCGCACCATCTCCTGCACCTGATGTTTCTCGGCATTGCCATAACCAACCACCGTCTGCTTGATCAACCGCGGTGAATATTCGCAAATCTCGAGCCCGGCACGCTCCGCCACCAGCAACGCAACTCCACGCACCTGGCCGAGCTTCATACTCACCTTAACATTCGTCGCAAGGAAAGCATCTTCGAGCGCACAAGCATCCGGACGATGCTCGGCAATCACTTCCTCCAACCCATTACACATCTTCAAGAGTCGCGTTGAAAACTTCAGACTCGACGATGCACGAATTGAACCATACGCAACGAGTGAATAACGGCGCCCGTCACCTTCCACCACGCCCCACCCTGTCGTCTGGCTTCCTGGATCAATTCCTAATACACGCATCGCGCGAAGTATACATTGATCTTTGTACTTTGTTCTTAGTGCTTTGCGTTTTGTAGAGTTTTGCGAAAAAACAAAGTACAAAGTACCAAGTACGAAGCACAAAATGATATTCTGAACTTGCCCCTACAGCCCCTGCTTGTTGTGTGTAAAGAATATCCCCAATAGCAGACTCCATGAGTGAGATCTTCGAATCTCTGTCTTCATTAATAGGCAAACCTGGTGGTGATGCCGATGAGAGGCCGTTTCAGGCGGAGTTTTTCAGTGTCGAACGCCTCGAGCAGTACGCTCAAACTCTCGCAGCCGAACACAAGACCGTCACGCGCAAAGGCCGCGCACAACTCCTCCCGCGCCTCGAGGATAACGGACGTAAACTCGAAGCCGCATACAAATTACTCGTCGAAGCACTACGCCAGGGTCACACAATCTCGCCGGCCGCTGAATGGCTTGTCGACAACTACCACATCATCGAAGAACAACTGCGCGAGATTCGTCAGGATCTTCCAAAGAGCTACTACCATGAACTTCCCAAACTCGCTCACGGTGAATTGGAAGGTTACCCGCGCATTTATCTCGTCGCACTCGCGCTGATCGCACACACCGACTCGCGTCTCGATACACACACGCTGCAAAGATTCATCGCTGCTTACCAAACCGTCGCGCCACTGTCGATTGGTGAGTTGTGGGCCGTTGCGATCACACTGCGTCTAGCGCTCGTCGAGAATCTTCGCCGGCTCGCAATCACGATCGCCCGTGCCCGTGCACAACGCGACGAAGCAGATAAGCTCGCGGACAAACTGCTCGAGATCGCTTCGCTTCAACCAACCGGTGTCATGTCATCGCTGAATGAGCGATTCGGAAAACGCGAAGATCTGCCACACCCATTCCTCGTTCAACTGGTCCAACGTCTCCGCGAACAACATCCATCGGTGATGCCGGTGATGGACTGGATCGAGAAACTGCTCGTGCGACAAGGCACAAGCGTCGAACAGATAATCCATCTCGAACACCAGCGACAGGCAGCCGCACAGGTTACAGTCGGAAACATCATCACCAGCATGCGTCTGCTCTCGACGCTCGACTGGAACGACTTCTTTGAAAAGGTCAGCTTGATCGAGCCGTTGCTGGGCAAGGATCCGGCCGGCGTTTATTTGCGAATGGAGTTTGCGACCCGCGATCGCTATCGCCACGTCATTGAACGCATCAGCAAACGAACACGCGCCAGTGAACTGAAGATCGCGCAGGCGGCAATCGATCTCGCGACCAAGGCAGACGAAAGCTCACGCCAGCAACGACACGTCGGCTATTACCTCATCGATGACGGCCTGGGCCAACTCGAGTCATCTTTCAGTTATCAACCACGTCCAACGGAACAATTGCGTCGCTTCTTGCTGCACCATGCAACCGGCACCTACCTCGGCACGCTCACGTTGATGACGTTGCTCATCATGGGCCTGTTGCTTTTCATCATGTATGAGCACGGCGCTACTTGGCAATTCGTGATTCTAACGGCGCTGCTCGCTCTGATCCCTGCAAGCGATCTGGCAGTTACAGTCCTTAATTGGGATCTGACGCACTTTTTTCCACCGCGTTTGCTGCCGCGAATGGACACCGCCGACGGCATTCCACAAGACGCGGCGACGTTTGTAGTCGTGCCAACGATTTTCCTGCACGAATCGCAGGTCCATGAACTGGTGGAACGACTCCAGGTCCATTACCTCGCCAATCAGGATGATCACGTTTACTTCGCTTTGTTGAGCGACTTCCCCGACGCCGCGACAGAAGAAACACCGACAGATTCAAATCTCCTTGCGATTGCACAAAGCGGTATCGATGGTCTGAACCGTCGACACGGCAACGAGCGCTTTCATCTATTTCACCGCAAGAGACAGTGGAACGAAGGTGAACAGAAATGGATGGGCTGGGAGCGCAAACGCGGGAAGCTCGAAGAGTTTAATCGTCTGCTTCGCGGCGCGCAGGATACGAGCTTTGTCGTTCGCACGGCGACTGACGAGATCTTAAAGTCGATCCGTTATGTGATCACACTCGACTCTGACACTCAACTTCCACGTGACGTCGCGCGCAGGCTCGTCGGCGCCGCCATTCATCCGTTGAATCAACCGGTGATCGACGCTGCGACAAACCGCGTGACGGACGGCTACGGCATTCTGCAACCACGCGTCAGCATCTCACTCGCCAGCGCTTCACGTTCGAAGTTTGTGCAAGTCTTTTCCGGTTACACCGGCATCGATCCTTACACCACCGCAGTCTCCGACGTGTATCAGGACTTTTTCGGCGAAGGAAGCTTTACCGGCAAAGGTTTGTACGAGGTCGACGCTTTCCAACGCACACTCGACAACCGCGTGCCTGCGAATGCATTGCTCAGTCACGATCTCTTTGAGTCGTTATTCGCGCGCGCAGCTCTAACGACTGACATAGAACTTCTCGACGACTACCCGGCCTCGTACGAAGCCTACGCGAAGCGAGCACATCGCTGGACACGCGGCGACTGGCAAATCATTCGCTGGCTTTTTCCGACTGTACCAGACGGCGAACGACGCAAGGTTCGCAACGTGCTGCCGGCGATGGCGCAGTGGAAGATACTCGACAATTTGCGTCGCAGTCTTGTTGCACCATCATTGTTCCTTTGGCTCGTTGCATCGTGCGCACTCTTTCCCGGCTCAACGTTGCTCTGGTGTCTATTTGTTTTTCTGGTCATTGCATTCCCGGTTTACCTGCACGTCACCACCGGGCTCTTAATTCATCCGCGCGGGCTTCCATGGACCAGTCATTTCTGGAGTCTCTGGGGCGACTTCCGCACCAACACTGCCCAAATCGCGCTCTCGTTTGTCTTTCTTGCACACCAGGCGTGGTTGATGTGCGACGCGATCGTGCGCGCTTTGTACCGGCAGCTGGTTTCTCGGAAGAACCTGCTCGAGTGGGTATCGGCAGCGGAAGCGGAGAAGTCTGTCCGAAACGACGTCGGATCGTTTGTGCGATTCATGCTGCCTGCTCTAGTGCTGACGTTGATCGCGCTTGGTCTAACTATGGCTTTGAAGCCGGCAGGACTGCCGGTGATGGGCACGCTCTTTGTCGTCTGGATGCTTTCTCCGTTTATCGCCTACCTCGTGAGCAAACCGAGAGCGGCAGAACGAAAAGTACTGAGCGCTGACGACGCTGCGTTTGTACGCCTCATCGCCCGGCGTACGTGGCGCTTCTTCGAAACGTTCGTGGGCGCTGAAGACAACTGGCTGCCGCCTGACAACTATCAGGACGATCCAGCGCCTGTCGTCGCACATCGTACGTCGCCCACGAACATGGGCTTGTTATTGCTGGCAACTTGTTCGGCGCGCGATCTCGGTTACCTCGGCGCACTCGAACTGGTCGAACGACAGGAACTGACGTTCTCAACCCTGGCCCAGCTAAACCGTCTGCACGGTCACTTTTTCAACTGGTACGACACCAAGACTCTCGAGCCACTGTTGCCGCAGTACATCTCGACCGTCGACAGCGGCAATCTTGCAGGACATCTGCTCGCCGTAAAACAGGCGTGCATCGAGTTTCCCGACAACAGTCTGTTTGATTCGTGCGTGATTGAAGGGTTGAACGACACGATTCGTTCCATCGGCACTGAAGCAAGCAATTTGGGCAGCTCTCGGCAGCGAACCGAGGTGGTAACTGTCAGGCAGTTGCAAGACGAAATCGTCGCTTGTCAAAAGCTGCTTCAAGTCAAACTCGACGACAAGCTTTCGTCATGGGTTGTATTGTTCGATTCCCTCGCCCGTCGCGCGTCTGAAATCGAGGACATCGTCGGCGCGCTCGCTCACGAACACGGCGAAGCCACTTTCAAAGAACTGCGCTGGTGGGTTGGAGCGCTGACTCATCAAGTGAAAGCTCGCAGCAGAGATGTGGACTCGCTCACCAGTTGGAGTCGCTTGCTGCCTTTGATCGATGAGAACACGATTGAGTCAAACAAAGAGTGGGCATCAATCGTCAATCTCCTACAGCATGTGCCGGCACTCGCCGAAGTGCCCCAACTATGTGATCGAGTTTTGGTCCAACTTGCAGCGATGCAAAACCATTCGTCGCCAACACTGGAACAAACAGCAGCACGATTGACCAAGGCACTCGAACAATCCGCCGGTGCCGCGCAGGATATGTTGTCGCGTCTCAGCCGTCTCGCACGTCGTTGCGACCAGATCGTCGAAGAAATGGATTTCTCATTTCTCTTCGACGTCGAACGCAAACTGTTTCCGATCGGCTACAACGTCACCGCGTCGCGAGTCGACGATTCTTATTACGATCTACTTGCCTCGGAAGCACGTCTCGCAAGTTTTGTCGGCATCGCGAAGGGAGACGTTCCTCAACAACACTGGTTTCGCATGGGCCGCGCGCTAACAAAAGTCGATGGCGGACGCGCCCTCATCTCGTGGACCGGCACGATGTTCGAGTATCTGATGCCCCTCCTCGTGATGCGTAACTATCAGGCGACGCTGCTGTCGGAAACTTACCGAACAATCGTCGACCGGCAGATCGAATACGGTCAGGAGCGTGGTGTGCCGTGGGGAATTTCTGAAGCCGCTTACAACGTTCGCGATCTTCATCTCAATTATCAGTATGGTCCATTCGGTGTTCCCGGACTCGGTCTCAAACGCGGCTTGATTGAAGACCTGGTGGTCGCTCCTTACGCAACAATACTCGCCGCCGAGATCGACCCGGACTCTGCACTCGCAAATTTGCGCCGGCTGCAAAAAGAGGGCGCGCTTGGACCATACGGTTTTTACGAGTCGATAGACTACACAGCCGAACGTTTGCCCGAAGGTCAGAAGTCAGTGCTCATTCGCGCCTTCATGACGCACCACCAGGGCATGAGCGTCGTCGCACTCGCCAACATTCTTCAGGAAGATCGGGTTCAAAACCGTTTTCATTCAGATCCCACGGTTCAGGCAACTGAGCTGCTGCTTCAGGAGCGCATACCGGTCGGCGTGCCTGCGGCTCATCCGCGCGCAGAAGAAGTGTTGACCGGACGAGTAGCCAGTCAAGCAATGCCGGGCGTGGTCACTCGTGTTTACGAGTCGGCAGACCTATCAACACCACGTACTCAGTTGCTTTCAAACGGTGCTTACAGCGTGATGATTACGACTGCCGGTTCGGGTTATTCAACGTGCGAGGAGAATGCAGTCACACGTTGGCGTGAAGATGTAACTCGCGACAACTGGGGCGCCTTCATTTATCTCCGCGACGTGCGCAGCGGTGCCGTCTGGTCGGCGGGTCATCAGCCGGTGCGGCAACGTCCGCAGTCGTATCACGTCGCTTTTTCGGAAGACAAAGCTGACTTTCGACGCATCGATTCAGGCATTGCGACGCGAATGGAAGTTGTAGTCTCGGCGGAAGACAACGCGGAAGTCAGACGCATCACTCTCACCAATCTATCTTCACGCACACGCGAGATCGAGTTGACCAGCTATGCCGAGGTCGTTCTTGCGACTCCAAATGCAGACGCAGCACACCAGGCGTTCAGCAATCTATTTATCGAGACTGAATTTTTTGCAGGTGAGAACGCGCTCCTGGCCCATCGCCGCCAACGATCGTCTGACGATAAGCCGATCTGGGGCGTTCACGTCGTTGTCGCTGAAGGAGACGTTGTCGGCGCCGTGCAGTATGAGACCGACCGCGGCCGATTTCTGGGACGTGGACGCGGGGCGAACAACCCGATCGCAGTCATGGAAGATCGTCCACTCTCAAACACAACGGGCGCCGTGCTCGATCCTGTTTTCAGTCTGCGCCGGCGCGTGAGACTTGCCCCGAATCAATCGGCGCGTTGTTCGTTCAGCACGGCAGTGGCTCGCTCGCGTGAAGAAGCAGTCGCACTCGCCGACAAGTATCACGATCCGAACATCTTCGAACGCGAGCTGCGGCTGGCATGGACCAAGGCTCAGGTCGAGATGAGTCACCTCAAGATCGATGCTGAAGAGGCGCACCTGTTTCAACGTCTCGCAGCGCGCATCGTTTATTCCGATCCTTCGCTGCGTCCGACGCCGCACGTGCTCGCGCTCAACACAAAGTCGCAGTCAAGTTTGTGGGCCTACGGCATCAGCGGCGATCTGCCGATCGTTGTCGTCCGCATTAATAAGGCCGCAGACATGCGCACCGTGAGGAAGCTCGTGCGCGGGCATGAGTATCTCCATTACAAAGGACTAAAAGTTGATCTTGTAATCCTCAACGACACTCCGACCGATTATCTTCAATTGCTGCATGAAGAACTGCAAACGATCGTGCGGACCAGCGGTCTGCAGGCACAACAGGACAAACCCGGCGGAGTTTACCTGCGTCGCTCCGATCAAATTCCCGAGGCCGATCGGATACTGCTTCATGCTGTGGCACGCGTCGTGATCGTCGCGGAACGTGGCGCATTCGAGGATCAGATCGAACGCAAGCGAGTTGAAGAACCGTTGCCACCCCCTCTGGTGCCGCGTCTGCCTTCGCAAACTTATCCTGAACTGACGATGGCGCCGCCGGATCTTGCGTTCTTCAACGGGCTGGGTGGTTTTCATCAGGGCGGACGTGAATACGTGACATTGCTTGGCGCCGAACAATGGACGCCCGCGCCGTGGTCAAACGTGATTGGTAACGAGGTGGACTTCGGCTTTCTGGTAACGGAAACAGGCGGCGGCTGCACCTGGTCGATCAACAGTCACGAGAATCGCCTGACTCCGTGGTCCAATGACGCGGTCAGCGATCCACCGAGTGAAGTGGTCTATCTGCGCGATGAAGACTCAGGCACGATCTGGTCTGCGACACCACTGCCGGTTCGCCAGCGTGCGCCGTACATCATCAGACACGGTCAGGGCTACAGTGTGTTCGAACACACAAGCCACGGTATTTCGCAGGAGCTGCTGGTCTTTGCTCCGCTCGATGCGCGCGTGAAAGTCTCGTTACTTCGTTTGCGCAATCGCACGGCGCGCAAACGAAGATTGACTGTGACCAATTACAACGAACTGGTGCTCGGCGTTTCGAGACCTTCCTCGGCGCCTTACATCATCACCGAGATCGACGCGCCCGCCTCGACAATCTTTGCGCGCAATCCGTTCAACAACGAGTTCGCCGATCGTATCGCCTTTGTCGCAACAAGCGAGAAGATCTTGAGTGCGACGTGCGACCGCAAGGAGTTCGTGGGTCGTAACAGTTCGCTTGAAACTCCCGCTGCTCTCAGACGACTGAATTTGGCCGGACGAGACGGAGCCGGACTGGATCCGTGCGCGGCAATTCAGACGAGCATCGAACTCGCGCCGAACGAAGCACGTGAAGTGATCTTTTTACTCGGCGACGCGGAATCGAAGACTGCAGCTAACGAAGTGATCGGAAAATTCCGCCAGGCGGGAAACGTAAACGCTGCGTTTGAAAAAGTGCTGGCCCATTGGGACGGACTGCTTGGCGCGGTCGAAGTGCGAACTCCCGATGCCGCGTTGGACACGATGCTCAATCGCTGGCTTTTGTACCAGACACTTTCGTGTCGTGTCTGGGCTCGCACGGCGTTCTATCAGTCCGGCGGCGCGTTTGGTTTCCGCGATCAGTTGCAGGACGTCATGGCGCTTGTCTACAGCCGGCCTGACATCGCGCGCCAACAGATCCTGCTCGCCGCCGCACACCAGTTCAAGGAAGGTGATGTGCAACACTGGTGGCATCCGCCGAGCGGTCGCGGCGTGCGCACACGGATTTCCGACGATCTGATCTGGTTACCGTTTGTTACGTCGTTCTACATCAACGTGACTGGCGACGTGTCCGTGTTGGACGAAACCGTGACTTTTCTCGATCAGGCTTTGCTTAAAGACGATCAGCACGAGCTCTACACGCAACCGCAAGTCTCGGCAGAGTCTGCAACGATTTACGAACACTGCGCTCGCGCACTCGATCGAAGTCTAGCCGTTGGAAAACACGGCCTTCCGTTGATGGGCGGCGGCGATTGGAACGACGGCATGAATCGCGTGGGCTATCAGGGCAAAGGTGAAAGCGTTTGGCTCGGCTGGTTCCTTTACATGACGTTGACGGCGTTTGTTCCGCACGTCGACGCGCGAAAACAGAAGATGCGCGGCAATCGCTATCGCAAGCATTTGGAAGGTTTGCGCAAAGCACTCGAAGAGAAAGGCTGGGATGGCGACTGGTACCGGCGAGCGTATTTCGACGATGGCACACCGCTGGGTTCGTCGCGAAACGAAGAGTGTCGTATCGATTCGATCGCGCAGTCTTGGTCTGTAATTTCGGGCGCGTCCGATCCGTATCGCATGGGCCGCGCGATGGCCGCGGTTGAGGAGTTTCTGATCAAGCGTGGTGATGGACTCGTGATTCTCTTTACGCCGCCGTTCGATAAAGGCAATCTCGATCCCGGTTATATAAAAGGATACGTGCCGGGAGTCCGTGAAAACGGTGGGCAATACACGCACGCGGCGATCTGGACCATCATAGCCTACTCGATGCTCGGCGATGGTGAGCGCGCAGGGGAACTGTTTGCGCTGCTCAATCCGATCAATCACTCATCGACTCGCGCCGGATTGCACAAGTACAAGGTTGAACCGTACGTGGCGGTTGGGGATGTGTATGCAGTGCCGCCGCACAATGGGCGTGGTGGTTGGACGTGGTATACGGGCTCGGCGGGGTGGATGTATCGCGCCGGATTGGAATCGATTCTCGGCTTCAAGCTGCAGCACGATCGACTCGAGATCAATCCGTGTGTGCCACGCTGGTGGCGTGATTTCGAGATCACGTACAGACGCGGACGGGCAGTCTACCGGATCAAGGTTGAGAATCCGCTCGGTGTCAGTCGTGGTGTTGTAACTGTCGAGGTTGATGGAACGGCGCAGAGCGAAACCTCAATCGCTTTAATCGACGATGAGAAAACGCACAATGTGAGGATTGTGATGGGTGAGCCACAGATTGCCACGGATAGCACGGATCAGAAAGAATCCGTGTCATCCGCGTAAATCCGTGGCTAAACTGCGGCCATGTCGGCTTCGCTGATGTCGAAGTTCGCTGAAACCTTCTGCACGTCGTCGTGGTCTTCGAGCGCTTCCATCAGTTTCAACATCTGCCGCGCGTCGCCGCCTTCGAGCCGAATATAATTCTGCGGGACCATCTCAACTTCCGCGACCTGCGGTTCGATCCCCGCTCCCTTCACCGCATTCAGCACACCGTCAAACGCTTCCGGTGACGTAATAATCTCGAAGTTGTCTTCATCATCACGCAGGTCGTCAGCGCCTGCATCAATCGCGAGTTCAAACAACTCTTCCTCTGACTTCGTCGCCTTCTCGACGACGATGTATCCCTTCTTCTCAAACATCCAACCCACTGATCCTGACTCACCGAGATTGCCACCGTTCTTCGAAAAGATGTGACGAATCTCCGCCACCGTGCGATTGCGATTGTCAGTCATCGACTGGATCAGCAACGCAACGCCGCCCGGTCCATATCCTTCGTACGTAATCTCTTCGTAATTGACGCCTTCTTCTTCGCCCGTGCCACGACGAATCGCGCGGTCGATCGTCTCGTTGGGCATGTTGCCGCCCTTCGCGTCGAGGATGGCCTTGCGCAAACGCGCGTTGGCGTCTGGGTCACCGCCACCCGTGCGCGCCGCGACGGTGATTTCTTTAATAAACTTCGTGAACAGCTTGCCGCGCTTGGCATCGAGCGCGCCTTTCTTGTGTTTAATACTATGCCATTTGGAATGTCCGGACATTTGGGTTTAGATCCTTATGGAATTGTGGGTCGTCAGGGATGGGAATATATCACAAGAAGCCAGTTCTTGTTATTTCAACTCGGCGTACTCTTTCCGGGCTTGTGCCAGCACGGGCAGGTCTGAGTCGGCGTCTTTCCACAGAGCAAAGAAATCCTGATACGACTTGCGGGCTGCCGCCGTGTCGCCGCTGATTGCTGCCGCGCGGGCCAGGCCGAGATGTGCGAGCGTATGGGCCGGAGACAGATAGTCGCAGCCGGGACGGTCGATGATCGATTGGAACTCTGCCGCCGCTTCTTTGCCCATGTGCTGCTGCAAGTAAAGTTGGCCTCTCAAATACGCAGTGGAAGCTCCGATCACGATCCCAAACTGATAACTCCGCACCGGCTCCAATAACTGAATGGCCTGACTTACATTTCCTCGACTTCGCTCCGCAGCGGAAGCAATGATTGGAGCCACCATCAAATTGATCGCCGTGTTTTTGGGATAGGCTGCGCGTGCGTCATTGAGTAACGACTGCGCCTGACTCTGATCGCCACACGCGGCATAGACAAACGCCGCCATCGCGAGGCTCTTTTGACCTCGGAGCAATCCGAGCGCAGTCTTGGCATTGGATTTTGCCTCGTCACACTTGCCGAGTAGCTCAAGGTGAGCTGCCATCGTCAACAATGCAGTGGTCGCAGCTTCGGCACGATCCTGTTGTTTGAGAAGTTCGAGTGAACGCTTCTGTAATTCACGAGCCTCTTTCACCTTCCCATACGACAAGGCTGCGAAACTCCTTATCATCGTGACTTCTGATTCTTCGGGTTTGCCTTTGGCCCATTCGGCCTCGCGATCCATCGCTGCCTGATCGCGCCTGAGATAAGCAAACAAAAAGTTGTTCGCATGGGCCGACAAAGCATCCGCGTTGATCTGTTGTGCCTCTCGTTCTGCTTGTTCAGCTTCATCCAAACGTCCGACACCGATGAAGCTGGCCACGAGGTTGTCTTTGGCGTTCATGTTATTCGGACTGAGTCGCACGGCCTCGAGCGATTCTTTTACAGCTTCATCGTAACGCCCCATGAGTTGATAATTGAGCGAAAGGTTGTTGTGCGGTATGAAGTCAGTCGGGTAGAGACGCGCCCACGTCTGCAGTGTCTCGATTGTTTTGTCGATCTCTCCGGTGAGGTATGTGTAGTACTTCTCAGTGATGTAGAGTTTTTCTCGTTCACTCACGCGGTCGCGAAGTTCGTAGGCCTTTTCGACGTATGGCTTTGCCGACTCGAGCTGTTCGAAGTTGCCGTAGTGAACGCCAATCCTCGCGTAAGCCATCGCAAAGTTTGGATCGAGTTCAATCGCACGTTTGTAGAAGGTTAACGACTCGCGCGCTCTTCCCTTGGCGCGTTCGTCATTGGCCATCGCATAGGCTTTGAGCGCTTCGAGTGAAGAGGTCGTAGCTTGTTCGATATCGACGTCATACTGTTGAATCGAGCTCAGCGACTCGCCGAGTTTCTTTCGCAGATTCGACGCTGCGGTTCCGAGTGACGAAAGCACCTTCTCTTTACTCTCGGCTTCGATCTGCTCACGTGCGATCGAATCGCCGGAGCGTGGATTCATCGCTTCGAGCGTGATCACATAGTGACTGCCGAGCGTTGCAATCGTGCCGGTCAGCATCGCTTTGATTCCCTGTCGCTCGCAAATCTCTCTGCCGACATCGCGCGTGACTCGATCTTCAGCCGAGCGGCCCATGAAACGCAGTGTTTCGCGCACGCGATCTTCGGGAAACAAAGTCAGAAAAGGAGATTGTCCGAGTTGGACCGCGAGTGCTTGCTTGAGAGTGCCGTCGAAAACGGGTTCACCAGTGGTGTTGACGAAATCCGTTAAGAGAACTGTGTCGCGCTCGTGCAACGGCTCAGTATGACGGCGGTAGTAATAAAAGGTCGAAGCACTCGCGACAATGAGGAGAAGCGCGACGAGAGCAGCCGCGATCTTGTGTCGCTTGATTCCATTCGTGATGTACTCCGCACTCCAAACATGACTGACAGTTTTTACTTCGGTGGGCACAGGCCGTTCCGGAGTTGTCGAGAGTGTTGGTGCACTGATTCTCGATCTGGTGACACTATCCGGACCAGCCGAGCGTTCGAGTTCAGTTTCAAACTCCAGACGTTGCTTGAGCCGGCGCAGGTCTGTGATCAACTCCTTGATCGTCTGGTAACGCTCGTCACGATCCTTTCGTAACGCCTTCATTACGATCCAATCGAGCTCGGCAGGAACGTTCGGTGCGAAGCGCGCGAGTGGCGGCGGTTCTTTCTGTGTGATCGCGACGATGACGTCAGTCGACGTTTCTCCTTCGAAAGGAGTTCGACCCGCAACCATCTCGTAGATCACGACTCCGAGACTCCAGATGTCGCTGCGTGCGTCGACCGGCTTTCCGCGCGCCTGTTCCGGCGACATGTAATGCGATGTTCCCATCACGACGCCGGCGTCAGTCTGTACGAAGACGCGTGTTGAGGCTTCTGCATCGGCAGGCGTGCGGTCGACAGTCTCAGTCAACTTTGCCAGTCCGAAATCCAACACCTTCACGTAGCCATTGCGACGGACCATGATGTTGTCCGGCTTGATGTCGCGATGAACTATGCCGGCGGTGTGGGCTTCTTCGAGTGCGCTCGCGACCTGGACCGAGATATCGAGAATTTCCGGTGCCTCGAGGTGTTGGGCCGCGGCTTTGCGGCGCAACGTTGAGCCATCGATGAATTCGGTTGCGATGTAATGCCTGCCATCGTCAACTCCGACTTCGTGAATCGTGAGGATGTTTGGGTGATTGAGATTGGAAGCAGCTGAAGCTTCCTGCTCGAAGCGGTGCAGGCGATCTCGATTCGTCGTGAATTCGTGACTGAGTACCTTGATTGCGACTTTGCGCCCAAGCTTCAGGTCTTCGGCGAGATAGACCACGCCCATGCCACCCGCACCGAGCTTCTCGAGAATTCTGTAATGGGAAATCTTTTCCGGATCCATCTAGGACTTGTACGAGATTTCGACTCAAAAAGTCTGAAAAGGTGCGCCGCGCAAAAGCGTGCCCATAACCGCAGCTTGAAATAGCCACAGAATCAACAGCGCAACAATCGGAGAGATGTCGAATCGTCCCAACAATGGCACCACTCTTCGTAATGGTCCCAGTAACGGCTCAGTAACATCGACCAGAAATCGCATGACCCGGTTGGAGTAATCAAGCATTCCCCACGAGAAGATGATACGAATGATGATCAGCAGCGAGTAGATCGATAGCAGACCATATAGAACGAAACCAATCACCCAGAAGAACGCTCCACGCTGCGACGCGTCTATCACGCCGACCATGGTCGTAAAGATCGTCGAGACCAACTGCAACAGGAAAAAACCTAACAGGATCGAAATCAGGATCACCACTAACGGAGCAAACTTCGGCTCAACTCCAAATCCACGCAAGCCGGCGCGCACGGGAATCACTATTCCGTCGCTGAGTCTGCGAATAGTGCGAGACGTCCACGCAAATGGATTTAAATCCATCCCGTCGGCGATCAGCCGGATGATCATGAGAAGGATCACAGCAGCAATGACTAGCTGAACAGCGACAGTCAAAAACCAAAAAGTTCGGGCAATGATGAGCATAGTTATTATTGTCTCGGGGCGCGTTCGCCGAAGATAGCGGTGCCGATGCGCACCATCGTCGCTCCCTCCTGAATTGCTACCTCAAAATCGTGAGTCATACCCATCGAGAGTTCACCCCTGCGACTTCCAAAAGCGCCTCGACTCCCGAGTTCATCTCTCAGCTCACATAACCGACGAAAGAAGGGACGGCTTTGTTCCGTGTCGTCAAAGAAGGGTGGAAGGGTCATCAAGCCGATGAGTTCCAGATGAGTTAGCGACTGGAGACTATCAACCATATGGTTGAGTTCCGACTCATCGATACCCGATTTCGTCTCTTCGTGCCCGAGGTCGACCTGTATGAGGACCTGCAACTTCTCGCGTCCCATTTCGCCACACAGTCGATCGAGTCGCCGCGCCAAATCCATCGAATCGAGTGAATGAATGACCTCAAAAAGATCGACGGCACGCCGCGCTTTGTTTGCCTGAAGATGTCCGACAAGGTGCCAGCGCACTCGCTCGCGGCCGATTTCAGTAATCTTTCCTTCCGCTTCCTGGACGCGATTCTCACCGAGATCTGTAGCCCCAAGCTCGATCAATGTCCTTATAACAGACGCCGGATGAGTCTTGCTGATCGCAATCAGTTTGACCTCATCGGCCTCGCGGCCACATGCCTTCGCGGCCACGGCAATTCGCTCGCGCACAGCCGTAAGTCGTGCTGACAGTTGTTCTTGCGGCGGTGAAACGTTAGCCATATGTGAGACTCAATCGAGAAACATAATAACCCAGTAACAAAAAATGCGGTTGAAGCGGCATTGAAATTGATGCCATGGTAGCCCAACGGGACGAGCACGGACTAGCCGCTCCCCGGTTCAAGTGCGGCCCCATCCCTCATAGGCCAAACTTTAAGGAGGAATTCATGAAGCTTTCAGCTAAAAAGAAACTGTTTGGGATTTTGGTGCTGGGTTTGTTGTTGAGCGCCGGACTGTCGTCCGACGCGATGGCCCAGGGACGTGGTCGCCGATCGTCCGGTTGGGATCGGAAGTGCGAGAAGTTTGTTAACTGTCACGACGCGCGTGATGGACGTTGGGATAATCGAGGACGACGTGATCGAGATTCGCGTTTCAGCAATATCTTCAGACGCAATCGCCGCGACCGCGATGATCGATGGGAACGTCGACGCCGTCATCGCGACCGCGATTGGGACAACAGACGCTGGCGCCGTTGGAACCGGTGAGGCTTTTTGTCCACAGATCACACCGATTGAATCTGTGTGATCGTGGATTCTTGACACCATCCATACGCATTCGCATAATGACCTACCCAGCATCTTGCGGATGTGGCGGAACTGGCAGACGCGCAGGTCTCAGAAGCCTGTGATGGTGACATCGTGGAGGTTCAAGTCCTCTCATCCGCACCAATACAACCATTCACAGGTCTCAGGCATCCTGTGGATGGTTTTTTCTTTGCAAAAATAATTGTCACGAATTTTCGGAGGCTGGTGTTCTGGGTATAAGAGGTCAGTTCCGAAAGGGGAGTATTAATGAACGTCGATCAAGCAGCTTTGATGGAAACCGACAACGAAAGGAACGCCGGTGTTGCTCAGCTGTCTGATAGAACAGTGCGTTTGAAACTTGCTGACCGACCGGATCGCGACCGCATTCAACGAGTCGTCGATTTGGCCGACGCGCTGCTGTCAGAAGCGGAAACACTTGCGCGCGACAAGGCTTTCACTGAGGAAGCAAGCAGACTCAAACCGTTGGATATTGTCGGTGGTATTAATTTCTATGACGAGGTGCAGCGGTTCGAGACTCACCTGATCAAAATGGCGCTGTCTGAAACTGGAAATAATCAGGCCAAGGCAGCAAGACTTCTTGGGATTAAGGCCACAACCCTGAATTCCAAAATTAAACTCTTCAAAATTGACGTAGGCTAGACTCCCCAGTCAGCGCAATTAAACTACGAGTAGTACCGAAGCAGGAGCAGGATTCAGGAGTTAATACTCCTGTAACTCGGCTCCTGCTTCTTGTTTCAGGTGAACAGTGAGGACTTGAACAATCCGCCCACTACCGTGAGCGGGATTTGAAGTAGTAGGGGTGCGTGTTTTTAGAAAGGACTTGAA
>JADMIO011260265.1_pt1 | contig 70424 bp, 60 predicted proteins | sample 8958161 | NCBI WGS metagenome assembly JADMIO01 (sample SAMN16585339, study PRJNA669376) | soil metagenome | isolation source: Crop rotation soil | place: USA: Cullars Rotation, Alabama | collected 2011 | reverse complement strand
CCGCGACTTCAAGTCACGTGAATTCCAAGCTTCGGATCCCACTGTGCTGGAAAGACGGATGTCAGCAAAGTACCCAGCAACCTGCGCACCATGCCGGACCTGCCCAAGAATAAGACCTCACTCCCTCAACGCACGTTCACGCTTCAGCGCAGCGGTACCGCCGGAGGCGAGACGCAGTGGGTTATCAACGGTCTGGAATTCAATCCCACCACACCGTTGGCTTTGCCGCAGCGCAGCGCCAACGGCGAAGTGTGGACTGTGGCTAACGGAGGTGGGGGCTGGGTGCACCCGATGCACATGCACCAGGAAGAGCATACCGTTCTCTCGCGCGTAGGCAGCACCAACACCCATCCGGATGACACCGGTAAGGAAGACGTGGTCGCGCTGGATCCCAGCGAGTCCGTGCAATTCTTCCGGCGCTTCCGGACATTCGCCGGCAACTACGTCGCACACTGCCATAACCTGGCGCACGAGGATCACAACATGATGTTTGGTTGGTCGATAGTGCCTTGATGGGGAAGTGATATGGATCACTGACCCCTGAGGGGAAGTCAGGTAATTTTTCAGGTACTCCGGTGTTCCGTTGCCGGAGTACCTGATTACAACAAAAGCTTTTTCAAATGGAAAAGGAACAGGAGCGGGTCTCCCGTTGGTCATTGAAGCTGCTCCGGGGAGTGTTGCCGTGAAAAAAATCCTATACACGTTGCTGCTGTTCTCATTCGCTGCTGGAACATTTTTTGCCGGTTCCTGGTACAACCAGCACACGATATCTGCCAGCGAGCATCTCAGCACGACAAAACCCCTTTACTACGTGGACCCGATGCACCCGGCCTACAAGTCTGACAAGCCAGGCATCGCTCCTGATTGCGGCATGCAACTTGAACCCGTCTATGCTGGCGATCCGCTGGTAACGGTGAGCCAACCTCAGTCATCACTGCCCGGCGTGGTCCGCATTGATCCCATAAAGCAGCAGATGTTCGGGGTGAGCGTTGCCCCCGTGCAGGAGAGCTCAGACAATTACAACATTCGTTTGCTTGGCCGGGTTACTCCTGACGAGAGCAGAGTCTACAAGTTGAACGCTGGTATCGAAGGCTACATTCAGGAGGTCTTCGGAGCTACCACCGGCAGCCTGGTTCGCAAAGACCAGGTGCTGGCCACGTTTTCCGCGCCCAGCGCTTCCATGACGCTGCAGACCTTCGTCCTCAATCTAGGTGCTGAGGACCGTTTCAAGAAAAGCGCCTCCGATGGAACGGTGGAAGGTCAGTCGATGGGTTCGGTAAACGCCAATCTCCAGTTGCGCACCCAGCAATTGCAGAACCTTGGGATGTCTACTCTCCAGATGGATGAAATCAGGCGCACGCGCCAGATACCGGACACGATCAAGATCGTCTCGCCGGCTAATGGATTCGTCATCGCGCGCAATGTTTCGCCGGGACAGAAATTTGAACGCGAGATGGAGTGGTTCCGCATTGCCGACCTGCGTCGCGTCTGGATTCTCGCCGATGTGTTTGAAACCGATGCGCGATACCTAAAACCCGGCATGGCCGTGCGCGTGATCAATCAGAACAAAGCATTCGCGGGCCACATCAGCTATGTTCTGCCTCAGTTCGATGCCGCGGCACGGACCTTCAAAGCGCGAATCGAGGTTGAAAATCCGGATTACGCGCTTCGCCCGGACATGGTCGTGGATGTGGAGTTGCCGGTCGCAATTCCGCGCGCCATTGTTGTTCCAGCGGAAGCAGTCCTTGATTCAGGAATAAAGAAGACTGTTTTTATTGAGCGCGGCGAAGGTCTGTTCTCGCCGCGCACCGTGGAAACCGGACGCCGTTTTGCAGATCGTGTGGAGATCGTTAAAGGTCTGGAAGTTGGCGAGAGAATTGTAGTTTCTGGCAACTTTCTTTTGAGCTCTGAAAGCCGACTGCAGGAAGCATCTAGCGACTACGAGCCCGCCGATTCTCAAACGAACACGGCCGGCAGAAGCCCAGCGCAAAATGAATTGAAGACTGCACCTGCAAACAGTGGTCAGACCAGCATCGCTTCACACCGCGGGAGGCGCCGTGGTTAACCGGATCATTGATTTCTCCGTAAGAAATAAGTTCCTGGTCTTTGCTGTAGTTGCTCTGGCGTGCGTCGCGGGTTGGTGGTCTTTGAAGCACGTGGCCCTGGATGCTATCCCTGATCTGAGTGACACGCAGGTGATTGTTTATTCAACCTGGGACCGCAGCCCTGATCTGGTGGAATCCCAGGTGACTTATCCAATCGTGAGTGCGATGCTCGGCGCGCCGCACGTGAAGGCAGTGCGTGGCTTCTCCGACCTCGGTAGTTCTTTCGTTTACTTAATCTTTGAAGACGGTACGGACATCTACTGGGCCCGGTCGCGCACACTCGAGTACTTATCGGGCGTGTTGCCGAATCTTCCTGAGGGAGTAAAGCCGGAGCTTGGGCCTGATGCGAATGGATTAGGCTGGGTGTTTCAATATGCATTGGTTGACAAATCCGGCCGGCATAACCTTGCAGAGCTGAGATCGTTTCAGGACTGGTACATGCGTTATTACCTGAAGTCTGTGCCTGGCGTGGCTGAAGTTGCTCCGCTGGGCGGCTTCGGGCAGCAGTACCAGGTCAATGTCGATCCCAGCCGTCTTCAGGCGTATGGCATCTCGATCAACCGCGTGGTGGAAGCGGTCCGCGGCGGTAACAGCGAAGTTGGCGGACGCCTGCTCGAATTCGGCGGCACCGAGTATATGGTGCGTGGGCGCGGCTATGCCAAGTCCATCCAGGATTTCGAGAACATTGTTCTGCTGTCGAGTGATACCGGCGCGCCGGTCCGCATAAAGGATGTTGGACAGGTGGTGCTCGGTCCCGATTTGCGTCACGGTGTATCCGATCTCGATGGAAACGGCGAAGTTGTTTCTGGAATCGTAGTCATGCGCCAGGGTGAAAATGCCCTGCAGGTAATTGATCGCGTGAAGGCAAAGCTACAAGAAATTCAACCCGGCTTGCCTGCCGGTGTGGAAGTGGTTCCTATTTATGATCGCTCTGATCTGATTCGTCGCTCTATCTCCAACCTGAAGTCAACGCTCATCGAGGTATTGTTTATTGTCGCGTTGGTCATCCTCTTATTTCTCTGGCATGTGCCCAGCGCCGTGGTTCCGTTAATCATCATTCCCACTTCCGTCCTGCTCTCATTCATTCCGTTCCGCATGCTGGGCTTAACGGCAAATATCATGTCGCTCGGCGGCCTTGCCATCGCTATTGGGGCGCTGGTAGACGCCTCGATTGTGGTGGTGGAGCAGACACACAAGAAGCTGGAAGAGCGGGAACGCAACGGAAACCGTGGAGATTATCGCGATGTGATACTTGGAGCGGTGAAGCAAGTGGCCGCGCCCAGCTTTTTTGCGCTGCTGGTAATCGCGGTCTCATTTCTCCCTGTGCTGACTCTGGAAGCGCAGGAGGGCCGGCTTTTCCGTCCCTTGGCTTACACTAAGAGCCTCGCGATGGTAATCGCCGCGATTCTGGCGATAACGCTTGGTCCGGCATTGCAGATGCTGTTCACGCGACGCAATAAGTTTCGCTTTCAGCCGGCATTTCTTTGCCGTGCCGCGAACGCTCTGGTGGTAGGCACGATCCGATCCGAAGAAAAACACTCTGTTAGTCGCATTCTCATTCGCTGGTACCAACCTGTTGCGGCGTGGGCATTGCGGTGGAATTGGGCAGTGATCACGATTGCCGTGCTGCTGGTTGCAGTTACGATTCCTGTATTCCAGAAGCTGGGCTCCGAATTTATGCCCCTGCTGGAGGAAGGCTCTATCCTTTATATGCCTTCCACCGCGCCAGGCATCTCGCTCACTGAAGCGCAAAAGGTCTTGCAGATCACTGACCGAATCCTCAAGCAGTTTCCCGAGGTGGACCGCGTGCTCGGCAAAGCCGGCCGGGCCGATACGGCTACTGATCCTGCTCCACTCTCCATGCTTGAAACCGTCATTATCCTTAAGCCGCATTCTGCATGGCGCAAAATAGATACATGGTACTCATCGTGGGCGCCGGAATGGGCCAAGGGCGTGCTGCGCCACGTCACCCCTGATCATTTTTCCCAGGAAGAACTCATCAGTCAAATGAATGACGCACTAAAAGTCCCAGGGCTGGCCAATGCATGGACCATGCCGGTAAAGGGACGCACGGATATGTTGAGCACAGGCATGCGCACCCCAGTGGGCCTCAAGATCTCAGGCGCCGACGTGCAGCAGATCGAAAAGATCGGACAGCAGGCAGAAGCCCTCTTGCATTCCATGAGCGGAACACGCAGCGTCTTCGCAGAGCGCACAGGCGGCGGTTATTTTTTGGATATTGATTGGAACCGCGACGAACTGGCCCGCTACGGCCTGAGCATGGAAGAAGTACAGATGGTTGTCCAGAACGCGATTGGCGGGGAAAACGTCACCACGGTAGTCCAGGGCAGGGAACGCTATCCGGTGAACGTGCGCTACATGCGCGACTTCCGCTCCGACATCACTGCATTAGGGCGCATATTGGTTCCGTCCGCAGGAGGGCAGCGGCAGGTCCCGCTGGCGCAGCTCGCCACCATTCGACCAACGAGCGGGCCGGCAATGCTGCGCAATGAAAATGGCCTGCTCACCGGCTATGTGTACGTGGACGTAACTGGACGCGACCCCAGTAATTACGTGGAGGAAGCACGCGAGTTGTTGCGGGAAAGACTCAAGCTGCCGGCAGGGTATTCCATCTCATGGAGCGGACAATATGAAGCCATGCAGCGAGTTGCTCAGCGGCTTAAGCTCGTGGTGCCGCTCACGCTGCTCTTGATCCTGGTGCTGCTGTACATGAACACGCGGTCGCTCACGAAAACTTTTATCGTGCTGCTGGCAGTGCCGTTCTCCGCTATTGGCGCCGTATGGTTTCTCTATTTCCTTGGCTACAGCATGAGCGTCGCAGTCTGGGTGGGACTGATCGCTTTGCTGGGAGTCGATGCGGAAACCGGCGTATTCATGCTCCTCTATCTGGATCTGGCGTATGAGCAGGCAAAACGCGAAGGCCGCATGCGCACCCTGCAGGAATTACAAGAAGCCATTTTTCAGGGAGCAGTCAAGCGGCTGCGCCCCAAGTTCATGACGATGGCGGCGGCATTCCTCGGCTTGGTCCCCATCATGTGGTCAACGGGCGCCGGATCGGATGTCATGAAGCATATCGCTGCCCCGATGATTGGCGGAATCATCACCTCTTTTTTACTCGAATTGGTGGTCTATCCCGTTTTGTATCAGATCTGGAAGTGGAACTTCGAGATCAAGCGCCAGCTCTCAGCAGAACCTGCACTCGTCGCGACTGCAAGCGCGCTATCGAGTTTTCACTGATGGGTGCTGGAATACCAAATAAAATCGAGTGTGATTTTAGTCACATCCAAGACAGTGGCCTTGCGTAAGAATAGCTTATCGCTATGAACTCTAATTCTGAGCGCTCTAATACCCTGCAATTGGTTCTCGGCACTGGGGCTTTCGCCCTCTGCTTCGCTGTGTTTGGCTCTGTTTCCGCCATGATGCCCGTGCTCAAAAAGCAATTCCATTTGATGCCGGTGCAGGTCAGCATCGCCATGGCTATCCCAGTCCTGCTAGGCAGCCTGGGACGGATTCCGCTCGGTCTGCTCACTGACCGACTGGGCGGACGGAAGGTTTTTACCGGGACTATGATCGCCTCTGTTGCTGCCGCGCTGCTGATGGGCAAAGTTGAAACCTATTCGCAGTTGCTCTTATTCGGGTTCTTCACGGGAATCGCTCTAGCTAGCTTTTCAGTGGGAGTCGCGTTCGTCAGCGGCTGGTATCCACCGGAGAAGCAGGGGTTCGCGCTCGGCGTCTACGGTGCCGGCAATGTCGGACAATCATTAGCGGCATTCGGAGCGCCTCTGCTGTTCGCTCAACTCGGTTTTCGCAACACATTCTGGACATTTGCGGCGCTGCTGGCGTTGTGGTGCGTGATCTTTGCTGTGTTTGCCAAAGACGCTCCACGCACCGCGCCGTCGAAAACGTACAAACAGATGGTGCAGCCTCTCAGCCAGAAGATGAGTTGGGTGCTCAGCTTTTTCTACTTTCTGACGTTCGGCGGATTTGTGGCCATGAGCATTTACCTGCCGATGTTCCTCACTGAGCTATTCAAGCTCACTCCACAAGACGCGGGGCTGCGCACGGCAGGATTCGTGCTCCTAGCTACTCTGATGCGGCCAATTGGCGGCTGGTTCTCAGACAAGGTCGGCGGCCTCACCATCCTGCTCTGGATATTCCCCTTTGTGGCCGCGATGGCGTTATTGCTTACGTTTCAAGCTATGGTGCCTTTCACAATCGGTGCACTGGGAATGGCTGCGGCTATCGGGCTGGGGAATGGCGCCGTGTTCAAGCTGGTGCCACAGTACTTCCCGCAGTCGGTTGGAGCAGTCACAGGATTGGTAGGCGCCATGGGTGGGCTGGGCGGCTTTTTCCCGCCGCTGGCACTCGGCATCATTCGGCAGCAGACGGGATCCTTCTTCTGGGGCTTCGGACTGCTCGCACTCTTTGCCCTGCTCTGTCTGGCTGTTGCAAAGATTACATCGCGTCAGCAGCTGAAGCTGCACGTATTGGAGACAACTTAAAAATTTGCAAGCTGAAGTCTCCTGCCTGGAAGCAATATACTTTTTAGTCCTGGCAATGAGCTATTAACAAGGGAGCAGCATTGATCCGAACTGAAGCGTTGGGACGAGATGTAGCGCACGCGACAATTTGGGGTTTGATCGTGGCCGGGGCGCTGCTGCTGTTCATATTTGTTGGCAGCAACGGGTTGAAGCACTTGGACGCTGCGCTGGTGCCCTACACCGGTGCGTGTGTCTTCTCTGCATTCGGAATCGGCTATCGCTTTGCCATGTGGCTGCGGCGTCCTCCTACGCGCAAGTACTGGTTTCAAGGATGGCGAATCTTCTTTCAACCCGCCAAGCTGCCGCGCAACGTGGTCAGGATGCTGCAAGTCTTTTTCACCGATTTTGTGGAGCAGCGATTCATTGAAAAACGCTCCCATATGCGCTGGGCCGCGCACTGGCTGATCGCCTGGGGATGCATTCTGGCCGCGGCCGTTACTTTCCCGCTCTCATTCGGATGGGTGCACTTTGAGAGCGTGCCGGATAATCAGGAAATCTATCGCGCATTTGTTTTCGGCCAACACGTTTCCACGTTTCATCTGGGGACAGTAACGGCAGCTCTCACCTTCAATATCCTGGATATCTCAGCGGTGATGGTACTGCTGGGAGTTGCTCTGGCGTTGTTCCGGCGCGCACGCGATCGCGGCGCGATCTCCGTCCAGCAGTTTGCACAAGACATGATGCCCTTGCTGATGCTGTTTGCTATCTCCATTACGGGACTTTTTCTGACGGCATCAACGCACCTGCTGCATGGGTTGAATTACGGCTTTCTCTCGATGCTTCATGCCGTCACCGTAATCTTCACGCTCTTGTACCTCCCGTTCGGAAAGTTCTTTCACATCTTCCAGCGGCCCGCGCAGATCGGCGTGCAGTTCTATAAAGAAGAAGGCGCGCGGACGGAACAGGCAAAATGCCTGCGCTGCGGCGAGGAATTTGCCTCGCGCCTCCACATTGAAGACCTTAAGGACGTTGAGCAGGCGCTGGATATTCATTATCAACTTCCGAACGGCGGACATTATCAGGACGTCTGCCCCGCGTGCCGGCGCAAATCGCTGGCGATGGCGCAGGACGGCAAGTGGCGGGAGCAGGGTACGCGCGTTGTGCGTCCTGCAGAAGCTCGAGAGAACTTATGGCCAAACCACCAGTAGAAATTCCCGAGTTGGTTACTCAGTTCGGGCCGACCCTGAATCGTATCCCCGCAACGGGCTGGAACGCGGAGGTCGAGCCGGACCGGACCGTGCAGACCCATTGCTGCTTTTGCGGCCAGCAATGCGGCATTCAGCTCAAGGTAAAAGAGAACCGGGTGATCGGCTTTGAACCGTGGGAGGATTTTCCATTCAACCAGGGCCGCCTCTGTCCTAAGGGCGTGAAGCGTTACATGCAGGATGAGCACCCTGACCGGCTGAAAGCTCCGATCATGCGCAAAGAAGGCGCTGGCTTTGTGCCAGTGAACTGGAATGAGGCGCTCGATAAAGTCGCTGGAGAGATCAAGCGCATTCAGCAGGAGTACGGCAACGATGCATTTGCTCTCCTGGGTGGCGCGTCGCTGACGAATGAAAAAGCTTATCTCATGGGCAAGTTCGCCCGCGTGGCGGTGAAGACCCCCAACATCGATTACAACGGACGGCTTTGCATGGTCTCTGCTGCTGCGGCTTCAAAGAAAATTTTCGGGGTAGATCGCGCAGCGAACCCATGGAGCGATCTCCCACTCGCCAAAGCCATTCTGGTGGCCGGAGCGAATGTTGCCGAGTGTGCACCGATTACGACTCATTATTTGTGGCAGGCTCGGGAGAACGGAGCCAAGCTGATCGTAATGGACCCGCGCATGACACCGATCGCGCGTAACGCCGATCTGTATATCCCCGTGCGCTCGGGCGGTGACATCGGGGTCTTCAACGGCATGCTGCACGTGATGATAGAGCGGGGCTGGATTAACCGTGAGTTCATCGCGCGGCACACCACCGGATGGGAGCAGGTGGAAGCGACCGTCAAAAAATATACGCCGGAGTATGCCGCGAAGATCGCCGGGGTGCCGGCCAGCATGATCATAAAGGCTGCGGAGATCTGGGGCCCGGCTTCCACCAGCTTCCTGCTCCATGCGCGCGGAATCGAGCACCACTCCAAGGGCGTGCAGAACTGCATGGCTGCCATCAATCTGGTGGTTGCCAGCGGGCGCATCGGTCGCGAAGGCTGCGGCTACGCCATGATCACCGGGCAGGGGAACGGCCAGGGTGGGCGCGAGCAAGGACAAAAATGTGACCAACTTCCGGGTGCGCGCGACATTGAAAACCCCGAGCACCGCAAATACATCGCGAGCGTCTGGGGCGTGCCCGAGGAATCGATTCCTCACAAAGGGCTCTCGATGGTCCCAATTCTTGAGGCGATTCACGCGGGCAAGATCAAGGGCTTGCTGGCCATCTCCTGCAATCCCATGGTCTCGCTGCCGAACAATGCTTTTATTCGTGAAGCTTACGAGAAGCTGGAATTTTTTGCGCAGGTTGACTTCTTCATGTCAGAAACCGCGCGCTATGCGGACGTCGTGCTGGCCGGATCCTTAATGGAAGAAGACGAGGGCACTACAACGAATGTTGAGGGCCGCGTGATTCATCATAAGAAGGCTGTTGATCCGCCGGGAGAGGCGCGCGCTGACTGGAAGATCATTTGCGATATTGCCGCACGGCTGGGCGTTGCTGATAAATTCAAATACAAGTCGCCGAGAGAAATTTTTGATGAGCTGCGCGTTGCTTCAAAAGGCGGAGTTGCCGACTATTATGGCATTACCTGGGAGCGCATCGATCGGGAGAAGGGCGTGTTCTGGCCGTGCCCTTCGCCCGATCATCCAGGCACGCCGCGTCTTTATGAAGGCAACAAGTTCAACCATCCAGACGGCAAGGCGCATTTTCAGCCGGTGGAATGGCAGCCTGCGGCAGAGGAGATCGATAGCGAGTACCCGGTCATCCTGACCACCGGACGCGTAGTGTCGCATTATCTTTCCGGCACGCAGACACGCCGGATCGGCGCGCTGGTGGACCAATACCCGCAACCATTATGTGAAATCCACCCGCTGCTTGCCGGAAAGCTGGGCATCAGTGAAGGCGACTTTGTAAAAATTGAGAGCCGACGTGGATCTGTGACTGTGCGGGCGAACGTGGTAAAGACGATCCGGCCTGACACGGTCTTCGTTCCTTACCACTGGCCGCTGGACCGCGCCGCCAACAATATGACTGTGCGGGCAATTGATCCGATCTCGAACATCCCCGAGTACAAGATTTGCGCCGTCCGCGTGAGCAAAGTACAGCCGCCGCATGATGCGATTGCGGAGCTCGAAGTGCAAGCCGGGGGCGTGCGATGAACGGGAACGGCGGCATGGAATTCTTCATCGACCACTCACGCTGCATCGGCTGTAAAGCCTGCATGCAGGCGTGTGAAGAGTGCGACACGCACCGCGGCGTTTCCATGATCCACCTGGAGACGATCATGCGCGCGGACAGCGTGCAGACAGCGCCACAAATCTGCATGCATTGCGAAGATCCGGTTTGTGCCCAGGTTTGCCCGGCAGATGCCATTAAGAAGACACCGGACGGAATTGTGCAGAGCTCGCTCAAGCCGCGCTGCATCGGGTGCTCCAACTGCGTTCTGGCTTGCCCATTTGGTGTGCCCAAGTACAAGGCGGAGATCAACCAGATGATGAAGTGCGACATGTGCTACGACCGCACCAGTATCGGCAAGCGCCCGATGTGCGCCACGGTTTGTCCTTCCGGCGCGCTCACCTTTACTACGCGCGAGACCATTGAGCGCACCCGCCAGGGCGTAGCGATCCAGGAGTGGCAGTTTGGCGGCGAGACCGTACGCACCAAGGTAAATGTGCTGGTTCCTCGGAGCGTGCAGAAGATTGATGTATCAATTGAGCAGATTGGGAGAACAAGCACGGACGAATACGACGTCGCTAATCTGCTGATGGGAGATTGAGATGGCCGAGGAAAAGAAAGATAAGAATTGTCTCGAGTGCCAGAAGAAAAAAGCAGCGCGTTGGCGCGAGGACTTTCCCGTAAGTTGGGAGAGCGACAACTACGTGACCCGCCGCGAGATGGTCAAATTTCTTGCTCTCGGTTCACTTACCATTGCCGGCGCGAACGCCGTGGTGGCGGGATTACCGTACATCGCGAAGGCCGCGGAAATGCCGCGAACACGCATCGCGCTGGCCTCCTCTATTCCTGTAGGAAGATCGAAGTTGTTCTCGTATCCCACGCATGAAGATCCTTGCATTCTGGTGCGGCAGCCCAACGGCGACCTGGTTGCCTACTCGCAGGTGTGCACGCATCTTTCATGTGCCGTCATTCACAATGAGAAGGAGAATGCGCTGTTCTGCCCGTGCCATCACGGGTATTTTTCTGTCGATGAAGGCAGGCCGTTTGCTGGCCCACCTACGCGCCCATTGCCACGCATCAAACTGGAACAACGGGGCAATGAGATATTTGCTGTTGGAGTGGAGATAGCATGAGCACGCGCCAGGCGCAAGGCACAACGCTTTTTACGGCTTTGCTGGTGCTAATCGGCATTGGCGTTGTAGTACAGCTATGGCTGCTGGCAGCCTCAGTCGATGCCTTCATGCGCCATGAGACCAGAACGACGGTCCACGCCGCAATCGGATCTGCGGTCATTTTTGCCGTGAATGGCTTGCTGGTTCTGTACGTCTTTAATTTTGACCGCAAGATCAAACGGGACCGCGGCTAACTCTGCCAGAATAGGTACCCAGAATAAAAAGATGGCAGAACAACCTTATCGCAATCCACCGAGATGGTAGTCAGGTGCTCCATCTTTGCGGACGAGACGCTTCCCGCAGCCCTCATGAGCGCAAACTCTTGGCATTTGAAAAAGCCTCCTAAAATCAAAAGAATCAAAGTCGAACTAATACATTGCTGGCTGGGAGAAGGGACACCCTTCTCCCAGACCCTCATCCCGTCTTGTAGCAGTGCAAACGCTGTCCCTTAGGACCCTAAAGGTTCCATGCAGCCTAGGGAGGCGGAAGCGGCTGATATAGAGTTTTTTGGGCCGTCTTGGGACACTTTTCCGGGAAGTCTAAGCCGCACGGAAGAGGCCCTCGCGCCGTAGAAGGTCTATTTTCTGAAGGGAATGGAGGATTTGGTTCCAACCCAAAACGATTTGGGCTACCAAACATGCTTATTTTTAACGGTCGTTGGTTCCGTTCCAGTGAAATGCAACTGCCTGAGACCCGTGCTCAAGAAGCACATCTTTGCGAATCTCTGTACACACCGAACTGGAGATTTGAATTTTCTCTCTAATCGGTTCGTACACAAAAATTCAGAAATTCCTCTCAAACATATACGGATATGAAGCGGGGAAGTCTTTGATGGGGCAAAGGGAACGGCCTGCAGAGCGCCTCATGAATACTGCTTTGTGATTCTCCGAAGCGTCTGTTACCCGATGCCCCTAATCAGAGCGAAAAAGCGAACCAAACTGCCACTGCAAAGATACTGACGATCAAGACCCGCTTGAGCTTTGGTGTGCCTTTCCGGACTCGAATCCCCTGCACGCTGCTGCTGTCTCAGTTACGAGCAGTTGAACGTAGTCGGAGGCGGGAGACTAGGCGCCACATAGCTCTGAACGGAGCTGCCATCTGTAGGTTTAAAGATGCCATACAGATTGTTCGTCAGCACCGTGTTAGCTGTAGTGGTGCCGCTCGGAGGCGTGCCACTGCCGGTGGAATACTGAACTGGTTGCCAGTCGGCTTCGGGAAAAAATGAGCCATTGGGATTTCTTTTAACGATGGCGAAGGCAGCGCCGCCATTCTGGTCCATGGCTGCCAGAGAATAACAATTTGCGCTGTATCTCGTAATCCCTTCAAAGTGCAGGATTGCCTGGGGCGGGTTACCGTGCGTGATTGGCGTTGGCTTAAGTGACGCGTCAGGGGACGAAGGATTATAGTCCACCAGATAGGCAACGTTGGGTTCGCCGGACTTACCGTTCGGCTTATAACCTCCCACGATGGTATAGGGCCGGCTGGCATCTTCGTTCTTCCAGATTCCATACGCCGTTACGAGAGAGAGGGGCTGCCCGGTTTCAGGTGACACCAACTTCAACGGTTTGCACCATTGGGGTGTTCCGTTTGTGTTGACGAGGCAGACGAATGCATTGAAATCATCCTTGCCCATGCCCTCGACTTGATAATTGCCTACGATTAGTTCTCCCATAGTGCTGTGAGGAATCGTATTGATGACCTTTGCCGCGGGCACATCAATTCTTATCCAATACTCTGTACTGACGGAGCCATCCAGAGGCCCTTGGTACAGCATGCCGTTGTTGTATTTCCAGGGATCGTTGCTGTAATTGTAGGTGCCCACCGCGCGGACGAATGTCGAGTCGGGGTTAAAAAACACAGGAGTATTTGGCCCATAAAAGATTGACGAGTAGATGGCTATCTCGCTATTGGAGAAATACGGGGTCAGAGGAGTGGGTTGCGCAGCGGCTGGAGGGCTTAATGGGCCCTTATAGAGCATTGCTTGTATTCCGCTTGTGCCGGATCGTGGTGGACAGCTTCCGGTGATGAGAACAGTGGTGTATTGTCCGCAGCATACGAGCGGATTCCCGTTACAGCGTAGTTCTGAGCGAAGATGTTGGAAGTGGCAGGCGTTTCTTGCTGAATTCGATAAGCTCTGTGAGCCATAAGTCAGCCTTTCTTTGAATAAATTTTGTGACATCGTATACCCAAATAAAATAAGCTGATCAAAAACTCCGCCTTAGTCCTATCTCTAAGTAAGGTAACGATCTAATTCCCGAATACGTAAATGAAGTAGAGATATAGGGTCGTATCTTAAAGTTGCGGTTGGTTCAATAGGTTGCTAGGAATCCATTTAGGATAGGTTTTCCAAGTATTAGATAACAGATCTCTAGGTGGAAAATATTTTGCTATTTTATGAAAAATCTTCCATAGTAACTTAGAATGATTTGTCCAAAAGATGATAAGAGTGGTTCTAGTCGGAAAGTTTTTTGCTCTTTGTGAAAAAATCTTATAAGGACGTAACTTCCATGATAGGCCTGGCTGACAAAATATCGTTATTGGTGGAAATAGCTTCTGACGTTCCACTTCCGTAAATTTTCTTGATTCGAAAATGCGGACGCTGGTCTTGAATTTCCTGGCGTGAGTTTCTCAAATGAGAGTCGCATCCTCGATGGTTTTCATCCTCCTGATATTTGCACTCAGAGCACCAGGTAGCTGCTCGCTTGAATCTGAGCTGCTGCCAAATTGTTCGCCACTGGCCCATCCCGCGTCCTTCACTCGCACTCGTGATGTCAAGATGCACCGCCGTTAGATACTGCCACTGTTCACGAATTTCCAGATTGTTCTATTGCGTTAAGCTGCTGGAGGGCTTGTTCAGCGTGCAGAAATTCGAGGAACCTTCGCGCATCGCGGAGCAAATCCTTATCCTTGAGAGCAATGCCGATTTTGCCCAACAGCAGATGAAATCGCGCCGATTCCATGCTCACATGCTGGATAGCTTGGAGGGAGCTTTCTCTTGCTTCCTGCAAGTCGCCGCCTTCTGCGGCTTTCTTGGCATGCGCGTAATACATGGATTCTCGCGCCAGTTCGGCAGATTTATAGATAGCCCAGATTTTTATGATATCGGCAGCGGTGGTTAACTCTTTTATTTGGACAGCTGGAAAAGTCAAGCAATGAGGACACACATCAACCGCAAAGTTCTGGATGGCTCCGGAATGCCGCAAATTACTCAACAACTGCGCATATTCATGCGCCGTAGAGGATAAATATTTCAATCGCAGCTCCCTTGCATGGACACGTGCGTAGTCGACTGCCCGTATGGGGCTAGAGAAGCTAAGAAGGCAAGGTATGGAACCAGGCAGCTTGATCGTAAAAAAACCTTTTGGGCCCGTGATGAAAGTTGTCAGCAGCGGTTGGTCTTGTTCTGGACGGCGAGGCTGGCTCAGCAATTCGGTCTGAAACTTTGTACGGAGTTCGTCAATCTCGGGTGACTTTTCCAGATCGCTCAAATGACCTCGAGCTTTTCCAGAGTGGTTTCGCTGGAGCGCCTTGTAATGCGGCAAGCCCGCATGGGGAGGCTTACGAAATAGCCAGGCAAACATAAAGCTCTCTCGACGGGACAGCTTACATCAATTCTGCTGATCCACGAAGAATCGCTTCGGATAATCAGTCCCTCCTGTCATCGCCTGAGCTGCGTCTCTAGCCGACAAAACTGCGCGACATTCCGATTGGCTTTGCGAATTTGATCCTGTTACCCAGTGGTAGTGACTGAAGTAATGGCTATTTTGGTTCTGCTGAACAATTCTTGACAATTTCTAAGGTGTTTCTTGGCTATTCGGAGTTAATGATTTGCATGTAATCTCAATGCAAATTTCTCAGAATGTGTAAGTTGCACGCGTTACCCCAGGGCTAAATCGAAGTTCCAGGTGAGGGAAAGCAGGAAATGCCTGCAAAAAATCTTATATTTGCATTCGTGTGCTTCGCATACGGGTGTTCAGCGCCGCTGTACGCTCAGTTAATTCATGCGAACAAAACATCTCCAACAACGACCAACGCGACTTTGGAAACACCTGTAGCGGGCGCAGACTCTTTCGTTCATCCGCGAGTGATTCCGTATGCCGGCGTTTTAAAGGGACAGCCATCATCGGCCGCTGTGGCCCTGGTCTTTTCCATTTATAGCAGTGCTAATTCAACCAATCCGGTTTGGCAAGAAACGCAAAATATTGAGCCGGACCAGAATGGCCGCTACACGGCACTTCTCGGGGCCTCAGTTTCTGGCGGGTTGCCGGCTTTCATCGTTACTGCAACAGAGCCGCAATGGCTTGGCGTGCGCGTTGCCGGCGAAAGCAATGAGCAAAGAGCACCTCTGGTCAAGACATTTTCTGACGGCGGACCACATGGCATAGTGCCAACGGTTGCAAAAACGGTTGGCAGCTCGAATCCGTTGCCGGCGCAAAAAGCGGGCACCACCCAGCAACCCGGCTCGTCGGGATTGACACTGGGAACCACATCCTCGCTTTCACTGCCTACATTCCCAATTGATCCCGCTTCAGTACCGCTACTTACGACGCACACGATCATTGCAAACAGTGCCGGAGATGCGTTCATCGTGCGCCAAGACGGTTCCGGAATTGGAGCCCACGTTACCACCGCGACAAACAATGCGCTTGTTGCAGAAACAACTTCGACCAGCACAGCGCAGAACACAGTCATGTCTATTAATCATGCACCCGGAGGAACGGCGATTCGCGCGGAGTCGCAGGCTCTTACTGGATCCGGCAGCGGAGTATCGGGCGTCTCTGCGGGTGATCAGGGGGCTGGCGTGGTGGGAGAAGCCACGCAAACCACAGGTACAACCTACGGTGTACAGGGCATCTCTGCCGGTAATGGAGGGATCGGCGTTCTTGGCACAGCCCGCTCCACGACTGGAACAACCACCGGTGTTCGCGGTGAGAGCAACAGTCCTGATGGCACAGCCGGCGTGTTTGATGCTTTGGGCGGAGGAAACATTCTTAGCGGCAGAAGCGCTGGCCTGGAGAAATTCCGTGTGGATGCGCAAGGCGACGTTACAGCAACTGGCAACGTAACAGCAACTGCGTTCATCGGCGACGGATCGAAGCTGACGAATTTGAATGCAACTTTACTTGGCGGGCTTTCTGCTTCTGACTTGCTGAAGGCAGCTGCTCTAAACGTAGATGGATCACAACTTGCCAACGTGAACGCCAGCACACTTGACGGCCTGCATGCTTCAGATTTCGCGCGCGTGGGCCTGCCGCAGAATGTGAATGGGCTGGAAGCTCTAAGCAGCAAGCAACTGGCGCTAAATTCCGATTCGCAAGTCGCAGTTCAATTTGGAGCAGCGGCGGTGGCCAGGGAAGACGAGGATACAGGGCACAGTTCCGCGTTCGGTCAGGCCGGCTCGCAGATGCATTTTCGTCTTACCAGGGCCTACTGCGATAAAACCAGCACCAGCCAGCAATCACCCGCTGACCAGCAGAATTATTTCTGCGTGCCGGATGCAATAACGATTGATGACGCGCACCCGGCTTCGTCAACGCCAAACAAAGACTTTATTATTGCGCCCTACAAATTTGGCATGGGCGTTTCCTATCCTGGCGTGATTGAAGTTGTCAGTTCGGAGTTTTCTCTCCATGCGCAAGGCCCCTCTGAGGGCGCACACTTGTGGCTGGGAGACGAGCATGATCTTGGAGGCATGCTGCTCACAAGTCATGACGCCATGAATAGTGACAATACGATTGACCGGTCGCAGAGCTTTGTTTCGCTGACGTCGGAGACTTTCACCGGCGGCAGCCATGGAGACATGCTCTTTTCCGTCCGCGATCCTCAGGATAGTTTCAGGTTTCAATTTGGCCCGCTCAACTCTGCGGAAGCCCCAGGAACGTACCAGCAATTCACCAAGGCAAGAATCGACAGCTCAGGGAAAGGGTTCTTTGATGGCGGAACCCAGACCGGCGGCGCAGATTTTGCAGAGTCAGTAAGTGTTGGAGGTGAGAAAGACAAATACGAGCCCGGCGACGTGCTGGTAATCAATACGAATTCTGATCGCCAGTTCACTCTGGCCAAAACACCTTACTCAACACTTGTGGCCGGGATCTATTCTACCAAGCCCGGTGTAACAGCGACTCCACATACGTCTGAAGACCCGAGGCTTGCCGGTGAAGTACCCTTGGCGATTGTGGGCATTGTGCCCTGCAAAGTCACGAATGAAAATGGGCCAATCGCGCGCGGTGATCTGCTGGTGACTTCTTCCACGCCTGGATATGCCATGCGTGGTTCTGACAAGACTATGCTTACGGGGGCTGTTATCGGCAAGGCTTTGCAGCCGTTCTCTGGAGCAAAGGGCATGATTGAGGTGCTGGTGACGCTGAGGTAATAGCGGGCCGAAGTCAATTATCAATTCAGGATGAATTGCGGGCCGCGGCGCCTGCCGGGATTTGAAATACTCCGGCGGGAATCGCGGCCCTGGTTTATGAGCAGGCTGATTGCATCTACTGCTGAAGTTCAGCTAGTTGAATTAGGTAACGCCATCACTTAAGCTGCAGCTCCGCCTATTGTTTGAACTTTATATCGCCAACTTTAACATTCAGGGTGACAATTGGTGTGCTTGCTGACGAAACCGGAGAAGCGAAGACGCGGATTTGGCCATCGTTCACATACACGTTTCCGCTTTGATCCACGGCGAGCGTAGCGCCTACATTGGTTGTGGTGGAGAGCAGCACGCCGTTAATGATCCCCGCAATGGGTATAGGCAAGATGTCGACGAATCCATTATCCCGCGAGACAAAAACTTGTGTCTTGCTCGCAGTTATAGAACCAAATGCAAAATCTCCACAGGCGGTGCCGGAGCCGGTGGGAGCAGCCGTGTATGGCGGCGTAAAGACATAAATGGTGTTGCTGATAAAGCCGCAAATGGGGGGTGGTGGTATCCCGACGGCGGAAACATACAAATTTCCACTCGCGTCAAACACCAGATCTGTAGACCCTTGACCGGGAGAAGTAATCACCTGTGACACAGTGCTGGCGGCGGAAACCGGATGCGGAAAAACATTGATTTCAGAACCGCCGTTCGTGACAAAAAGATCACCCGCGGCGTTAAAAGCAAGTCCAGCATCAAAACCTGGCTGGCAGTTTGCGCCGCTGCTGAGCGTTGCTGAAGGAACGAGAGGACTGCTAAGCGGTGCATTGTAGATCGTCAAATGACAGTTAATATCCAATGTTGCGACGTTGCCATTCGCGTCAACAGCCATTCGATTGAATACTGCCGCCGTAGTTGCCGAAAAAGATGGAACAGAATTGCTTGTCAGCGGCAAATCAAACAAAAGAAGCCGATCAGTCCCGCTTGGATCCACGCTGTTTGCGTATAAATGTTCGGCTGCCGGCGTAGGATTTGGATTTGGAGGCATGGACGAATTACCACCGCATGCCAATAGAGAAAACATAACTACGAGTGGAGATAACCGCAAAAAAATGGATCGAATCATGCCTAACATGAAGGTGATTATTTTACATCCAAAGGAATGGCTGTAGAAAAAGTTAATACCATGAGGAGATTGAATTTGTAGAGAACCTTGCAGAGCCGGCGCGTGACAGTTGCTGGTGTTTCCTTCCGCATAAATTTCCTGTTGCAACTTCACATATACTCTTCTAAAGACGGTGTCCAAGAGAACCATCATTTATATTTCCACGCTGGGGCTGTTGCTGTTTGCCACTGGCGCCGCAGTGTGCCAAACGTCGGCTGCAGCGCAGTATAAGGCACAGATTGACAAAGCTAAATCGCTGCGTGACGCGGGATCATCTGACGAAGCGCAGAAAATCTATGAGTCGGTTCTGCCGCCGTTGCGATCTCAGCCAGCCAGTCCTGAACTGGTGGACACTCTCAACAACCTCAGTGACATTGCAACCATGTCCGGCGACTACACGCGCGCGCTGGGACTTTCTCGCGAAAGCGCCGGTGTCTGCCAGAAGATGCACGACAAAAACTGCGAAGCGCAGGCCAATGACGACGCCGGCATCGCTTTGTTAAACGCCGGCAATTATCCAGAAGCTGCAGGCGAACTGGATCTGGCTTTGAAGATCACAGCGCAAACCGGGAACGCGCAAACTGCTGTACAGGTCCTGAACAATCTGGGCATTGTTTATTACTACCAGGCAAAATATTCTGAGGCATTGCGAACCTACGAATCTGCGCTGCAATATGTCGACAAATCCAAGTCTGAGCCCTGGAGCGCGACTTGGCGGCAGTTTACTCTGCTGAACCTGGCAACGTTGTATGAACGTTTGGGCAATGACCAGCGCGCCATCACAATCTACAACGATATTCTGGCCCGACCTGAAAACGCCACGCCTCGTGATCTTGCCCATTTGAACACCAACATGGGCGCAGCTTATCGTCACCTGGGCGATGCGAAACAAGCGCTGGTTTTCTACGGCTATGCGGAAGAGTACTACACCAAAGAGAAAGATGTTGATGGAGAGCTGGGAGTGCTGAAGAACAGCGGCATTGTTTTGGCTCTTGATCTCGGACGATTGCAGGATGCTCTGAAGACGTTTGATCGAGTTCGTACTCTGGCGGAGCAGACAAAAAACCAGCGTGAAGCCATGCAGGCGCTGCTCTATCGCGGAGAGACGCTCTATCGTATGAACAAGCTGCCGGAAGCTGAGAAGGAATTTACTGCGGCGCTGGCGGAAGCGGACAAGCTTGGTACGGTGGAAGAGCAGTGGAAAGCCGTGAACGCGCTGGGCAAGATCGCGCTGAAAAATGGCCAACGCGAAACAGCGGAAGCGAAGTTTCGCGATGCGATTCAGCGGATTGAAAGTTTGCGCTCGCAATTGCAACTCACGCGGCTGAAGTCGGATTTTCTGGCGAACAAGCGCGATGTCTATGACGCCTTGATCAAGCTTCTTTTGGAGCGCAACGATGCTGCCGCTGCTTTTGAGTTCATGGAGCGCAGCCGCGCCCGCGTCTTTCAGGACAGATTTTTTGGCGAGAAGCTTTCGCCCAACGCTGTGACGCTGCACTCTATCCATGCGCGACTCAATCCCCAGACTGCCCTCATCGAGTTCTGGGCCGGAGCAGAAGGCGTAGCAGCTGTGTGGGTCACTCGCGATGGCGCCGGCATTTCGCAAAGTCACTTGTCTGCCGATCAAATGGATGCGCTTGAACGCCTTATCACAGGACTTCCTGACAATCTCAGCAGCGATTGGCAAAAAGATTTTCAAAAAATCAGCAGCATGCTGCCCCGGGACATCGCGCCTTTGGCCCAAGACCGTTACTCGCATGTGCTGATCGTTCCTGATGGTTTTCTCAGCCTGCTGCCCACAGAACTTCTGCCGACAACTTCCGGCCAGCCGCTGCTTGAGAGCCGCGACGTCACTTACATGCCCAGCGCGGTGCTGCTTCTGCGCGGCGCAATGCAAAGTGCTTCTTCCACGCGACTGCCATGGCAGCAACAGCTGATTGGCTTTGGCGATCCGGCAGTCATTGGCGGCGGCGAAAGCTCGCTTACCAGCGCAGCTCGCGGCGACATCAACGGATCGCTGCCTGCATCAGGCGAAGAAATTCGCGGCATCGCCCGCATGAGCGCCGGCCGCAGCAAACTTTTTCTTGGCGCAGATGATCGCAAGCAAACTTTCTTTACTTCTGCTCATTCCGGCGCTGCGCTGCTGCACGTAAGCACGCATGCCGTTGCCGACATGGACGATCCTGAGCGTTCCCGCCTGCTCTTTTCGCCCGACGAACCGGGGCAGCCGAACAATTATTTATTTCTCAAAGAGCTTTACGATCTCGATCTTCGCGGCACCAGCCTCGCCACGCTTTCCGCCTGCGACACGGAACGCGGACGCCTCGTCCCCGGTGAAGGCATTCAAGCTTTTAGCCGCGCACTGTTGGCTGCGGGATCGCGTTCCGCGCTGACCACGCTGTGGCGCGTTCCAGATGAGCCGACCTCACAATTCATGCAGCACTTCTATTTCTATCTGCTCAAAAAGCATCAGTCCAAGGCAGAAGCGCTGCGGCTGACCAAACTGGAGTTTCTGCATTCCGGGACCGAGTTGAGCCATCCAAAATACTGGGCTGCTTTTGTCCTTAATGGTGATGGCTCAGAGCCTGTCCCTCGCTTCATTCCCTGGCAAGTTCTGGTGCTTCCTGTTCCGATCATTGCTCTTGCCGTGTTCATTTTCTTTCGTGTGCGGCGGAAAAAGAAACTTGTCGCTCAAACTGCCTGATCGGCACAAACTCAGCTAAAGCACTCTGCACTGCTAACAATCAGATCTCGCCACGAAGGATTTTTTTTGCATTCCGACTTTTATCTTCAACTCTCCACGTGCTCCGAATTTCTTTGGACTCTTGACTGTTGTTCCTGGGTTTTCCTCCGTGTCTCCGTGCCTCTGTGGTAGATGTTTCTTTTTTGTCCCCACGCTTACTTAACCTTGAACTGCTCCATCCCTGAATTTCCAATCTCTTTTCCGTCTGCATCGAATGCCGTGACTTTCCACTTGAGCGGCTTGCCGGAAACCATGTTGGCTTTCATTTCTGGCGTTGCCGGCACGGAGTTCTGCGACGACTTCGCCGTTGCCAGCGTGATTCCCGCGACATCTTTCAATTCCAGCTGATAGCTGCTTGCGCCTTGTACTGCGTCCCAGCGGAATTCAGTGGGTGCGCTGGTTTGATCTGCAATCGGGCTCACAAGGTGAACTGCGCCGCTACGGAATGGGCTGCTGCCCACGCTTGAATTGATCTTGCCTGGTCCTTCTGAGTCTCCGTGGTAAAACGAGATTCCAACGATCAACACTGCTGCCAGCGCCGCTGCTCCGGCCATCACCGGGATGCGGAACATCGCGCGCCAGAAGGGAACTCGGGCAGCTTTCTGCTGGGCCGCTGGTGCGTTCTGTTGGCGCTCCAACCGGGCGGCAATCCAGGCAACGGCTGCGCCTTCATCGGCTGAAGGAGTAGACTCTTCAAAACTCTTCAACATGGCCAGTTCGGTCTGGCAGTGCGCGCAGCTAGCTAAGTGGGCTTGGGCCTGGGCATCGCGGGACGTCTTGTCCATCATCTGCTCCAGAGTTTCCAGCGGAAGGCAATCTTTGGTGGCGGCTGCTGCCTGCTGCCAAATCTTTGCGGTTTGTGTGTTGTCGGCCATGACAAATCTCCTCAGGGATCCTTTTATGCTCTTGCCTGCCAGCGTCTTGCTGCTTTATCCAGTTTCCTTTTAGCGCTTACCAGGTAAGCTTTCGCTCCGCTGGCGTTCGTAAGGTTGAGCATGCGCGTGATCACATCCAGCGGAAGCTCTTCCCCAAAGTGCATGGTAAAAACTGCTTTCTCGGTCTCTTCAAGAGTTTCATTAATGAGTTGCCGTGCAATATCGGCCTGTTGCTTGCGCTCTGCTGAGGCCAGGGGGCTGTCTGAGACATCCGGCAGCGCGTCCATTACCAGTTCGTCTGAGTCCATTTGCGGGGCGCTCGCTCTGGACCTTACTGCGTTAAGGCAATGATTGCGGGTAATGGAATAGAGCCATGTAGAGAACTTGGATTGACCTTTAAAGTAAGAGAGGTTCTGGTAGGCCTTTACGCAGATTTCCTGCGCCAGGTCGGCCGCCGACTCACGGTCTCCCGTGACTGACAAACACCAGCGCGCCACCTTTGTATGGTGGCGACGAAACAGCTCATTCAGGTATTGCTCCGCCTGTGCCTGGCCGGCTTCCGCGCGGTAACGGGCAATCAGCGCTTCATCCGTAAGCTCTTGCCAGCTCATTTCCGGGATTATAGCAACTGCTTCCGGCCTGCCCGTCTGGGCTGCTGGATAGCATGAAGCCACGGTTGTCGATTGTGCTGCCACAGGTGTCCTTTCCCTTACATCAACTTAGACAACCGTAAGTAGCTGGATGGAACAGGTTTCTGGATGGGGCATCTTGGACGGTTTGGGCGACTCCCGAGAGCTGAAAACCTTAATGCCGGAACGATATCGCGCCGCGCGGCCATATTTACCCTCAGCGCAGTTGTGCCAACCCCCAAAGAATCGGGGATGGGGACACGCGGAATGTGATTCGTGGAAAACCTCTCAGCCGGCATTTGCATCTATGTGCCTCTACGTGAGATTCTGAACGGGCCGGGGGGCGCGTCAATGCCTGAACCGATTACCTTCGCTGGTACTCCTTTGGGGGAGTATCGCCATATTTGTGCTTTCTTCCACACACCCGACGAAATGTATCGCACCCTGATGCCATTCATCCAGGACGGCTTTAAGCGGGGAGACCGTGCCTTCCACATCGTGGATGCGCGAAATTTAGACGACCACGTGACCCGGCTGAATAAGGCTGGTATCGAAGCTGAGAAGGCCATTGAGCGCGGACAGCTAGAGGTGCGCAATTGGCACCAGGCTTACCTTCGAGACGGACACTTTTCGCAGGACCGAATGCTGGCCCTTATCGAAGAGGTGCTTCAGGCGGGTCCGAAGCAGGGTTATGACATTACGCGACTTGTGGCACACATGGAATGGGCGCTGGAAGACATGCCGGGGGTGGATGATCTTGTGGAATATGAAACCCGTCTCAACTATGTGCTGCCGCGTTACAAAGATCCTGTCATATGAACATACGACTGCGCCAAGTTTGGCGCCGGCGTTGTGATGGATATTATGCGAACGCATCCCATGGTTATCATCGGCGGCGTTCTCCAGTCCAACCCATTCTTTGTTCCACCGGACGAGTTTTTGGTTGAGCTGAGGGAACGTGGCGCTTACCGGATCAAAGCAGCCCCTACGAATGCTTGAAGTAGACCGTACGCAGGCCAGTACGCCAGAATTGCGCGATGCGATCGTGCTGCGCCGCGCTATGCGCGATCTGCTGGTGTTGTGCACGATCCCGGCAGCATGGACAGGACGAGAGCCTGACGCAATTGCGAAGGGGGTGGTTGACGTACTTGTTACCGCCTTGCGCGTTGAGTGCGGCTATCTCGTTCTGAAGGGTGATCCAGCCGACATAAAGACCATGCAGGGAACTGCGCCTCCGGAGGTAATAGAGGCTTTACTTTCCAAATGCGCAGGAGAACTGCCGCGGGCGCCGCTTGTGCATGATTTATGCCATGCTCATCGAGCCGCCATTGTACCTATCAGAGTAGCGGCAAAGTCCGGATTCGTTGCTGCCATTTCGTCGCGAGTGGATTTTCCTACCGAAACGGAATCGATGCTCATGTCCGTGGCGGCGAACCAGGCGGCAATTTCCCTGGAAGCAGCGCACCTGCGTACGCAAGCAGAGGTAGAGCGCCGCCGCCTGCAGGAGTTGATGGCACAAGCCCCCGCCGCCATGGCCCTGATGTATGGCCCGGAACACCGTTATACCTACGTAAACGATTATTACCTGCGGGTTACGGGAAGAACCAGTGAAACTGACTTCATCGGCAAAACTCTGGAGGAAAGCCTTCCGGAAACCGAGACAGCGGTGTTTCGCAAATTGCTGGACGACGTTTACCAGACCGGCAACCCTTACGTCGGGCGGGAGATGAAAGCGACCCTGAATCGTGAGGGGCAGGCCGTTGAAGTGTACTTTGATTTTGTGTACCAGGCGATTCGAGACTCTGCAGGAAAGATCGAGGGGGTTCTGGTCCATGCCGTTGACGTCACGGACAAGGTGCTGGCGAGAAGAACGATTGCTGAAAGCGAAGAGAGGCTTAGATTAGCCCAGGGCGCAGCCCAGATCGGTACCTGGGAATGGGATGCTGCGGAGGGCAAAAACAAACTGTCACCCGAGCTTCATCATATGTTTGCCACTAATACGGAAGATTCTGATCGCGTACGAGTTTGGGCTGAACGAGTGCATCCCGACGATTGGGGGCGAGTCCAGCAGTTGATGCAAGAAGGCTATCGCCAAGGCGAAATGGAATTTGAATACCATTACCGGAACCCAGATCTGGGTACGCGATGGTTTTACTGCAAAGGCCGCCGTATCGGAGACGAAACGCGGATGCTGGGCATTGTCCAGGACGTGACCGAACGCAAGACGGTGGAGGAAGCCCTGCGCCGTAGTGAAGAGGAGTTCCGTGCGCTGGCGAATGCGATTCCGCAACTTGTCTGGATGGCCAACCCTGACGGATGGATCTTCTGGTACAACCAGCGCTGGTACGAATACACGGGCACGCGTCCAGAACAAATGGAGGGTTGGGGCTGGGAGTCAGTGCATGATCCGGCGGTTTTACCGGCAGTATTGGTACGATGGAAGGATTCTATTGCGAGCGGTGAGCCGTTTGAGATGACATTTCCGATTCGCGGCTCCGACGGGAAATTCAGACCTTTTCTTACGCGAGTTGTGCCTATAAGAGACCAGCAAGGCGCCGTGACGCGATGGTTTGGAACTAACACGGACATCAGCGAGGAAGTAAGTGCGAGGCAAGAGCTGCGAGCTAATCAGGAGAGACTACAGACCGCATTGGTTGCTTCACAACGGCTGGCCGCCATTGTCGAGTCCTCGGATGACGCGATCGTGAGCAAGAACCTGAAGGGTATTGTGACCAGCTGGAATTCCTGTGCGGAAAGGACATTCGGGTACAAAGCGGAAGAGATAATCGGCAAGCCTATTACCATCATTATCCCGACTGAGTTGCAGGATGACGAGAATCGGATTTTAGCCACGATCGCGCGGGGCGAACGCATTGAACACTTTGAGACGGTACGAAGAAAAAAGAACGGCGAACTGATTGACGTTTCTCTGACCATTTCACCCATTAAAGATGAACAGGGCAAAGTAATAGGGGCAGCCAAAATTGCGCGTGATATTACACAACGGAAGAGGACGGAAAAGGCACTGCAAATGACTGAGAAGCTGGCTTCCGTGGGCCGGCTTGCCGCCACAGTGGCCCATGAACTGAATAATCCACTTGAGGCGGTTACGAACTTCATTTTTCTTGCGCAAACTACAGATAACCTGCCGGAACCTGCGAAAGAGTACCTAACGTTGGCCGACCGGGAGCTGGAGCGAGTCAGCCATATTGCCCAACAAACGCTCGGCTTCTACCGAGATACATCTGCCCGCAGCGTAGTGGACATCCGCGAGTCACTGGATGATGTGTTACGAGTCTTTGAGAGTAAGTTTCGTTACAAATCGCTCAAGACCGAACTCAATGTCGAACGAGGATTAAAGATTGAAGCACTTGGTGGCGAAGTGCGCCAGGTCTTTTCCAATTTGATATCCAATGCCATTGATGCATCGCCGACTCGCAGCGTGATCAAAATTCACGCCAAGACAATTATCAAGCGCGGCAGTCCGTACGCTCAGATAGCGTTTGCAGATCACGGAAGTGGAATTCCTGATGGGGTGAAATCGAACATTTTCACCCCCTTCTTTACAACGAAGAGCGACGTGGGAACTGGTCTGGGATTGTGGGTGTCCAAGAGTTTGGTCGAAAAGCATGGTGGCCGGATAGCGTTCCGCAGCAAGCAAGGCAAGGGCACTGTGTTTACTCTCCAATTCCCGTTGCGCGCGCCTAATCACGACAAGGAACATTAACGTGCAACTGCATGAGAATTGAAGGGGGACGAACTCACATGACATACACGGAATTGCACCTGTTCTCAGGAAAAGTGCCTGTTCCAGGGCAGCAGGGAGATTCGTCCATTGCCAGCCGTGACTCATCCAGAAAGCAGCGCATTTTAGTAGTAGATGACGAAGAGTTGATTGCACACAGCCTGAGAGACATTCTTTCACGAGCAGGATTCGATACAGTATGTGCGCTCAGCGGAACAGAAGCGATCGAGCTGGCAGAGGAAATTTGTCCCGATATTGTGATTAGCGATGTAATCATGCCCGATCTTGATGGGGTGCAAACAGCTATCCAGATCCGAAGAGCCTGCCCAGAGGCCCGGATACTGTTGTTCTCTGGGCAAGCCGCAACCTCAGACATATTCCAGAGGGCAAGAGCAGAGGGCCACAATTTTGATCTCTTGCCTAAACCGATCCATCCTGCCCGACTAATTGCAGCTCTGCGCAAGCTAATGTGAGCACGTGCCACACGTAATTTGTGCCATACATTCCAGCGGTTCTGGAATAAAGCTTCAGAGCAACTCACGAATTCACCGAATTTGCTGTAAAGGCGTACTAGATTTACTCATTTTTCCCTTTACATTCGCCGCTAATTCAGCTATCTTCTCTCATCAAATTCGCCATATATTCGTCTGATAATAAGCTAAAAAGCAAGTTGTAATTGACAGCTGGCAAGGGCGCAGAGATTCAACGTGATTTCGAGGGCGAAATGAAGCAGAAAAGAGAGATCGACCGTTCGGTGACCGGTCGGTCGAATAGGATTTCTCCTTTGTTTGCAATAGAAGTTCGACCCCCCGGGTGGGTAGAAAAGCTTCTAGCTACTAGCCACTAGCTTCTAGCTAAGACCAAAGGCGGCTTTTGGCTATTAGCTCTTGGCTGAAAACCCGGTAACGCCGGCTTTTAGCTATTGGCTCTAGGCAAACCCAACGGCGGGAAACGTGGTGCTGCGAAACACTCAGTCAAAGACAACAGCTTTGCAGGAGCGATTATGGTGTCAGATTATGAAGTTCAGGATGATTTTGGGTACCGAGAGGGCGAAAACTCACTGGGAATGGACGCGGAAGAGCAGGAATTGTGGCGGGCGGCAGGAGGAAGATTTCCGGAGGTGCTTGAGGTGCTCAAGCGGCGGGATGCGCGCCGGCTGAGGGAACACAATGAGCGCGAGAAGGAGCGGGAACGGCAGGCGTGGGTCCGGACTGAGGCTGGGCAGTTGCTAAAGAAGCTGGGCGAGTGCTTTGCGGAGTATCGGGATTGCGTGGCGAAAGAGCCGGAATTGGAGCAGAAAGGGCTGGAATACGACGCGATTAACCAGAAAATCTTCAACAAAATGAAGAGCACGATTGAGCGGGCGAACAACGCTCCGCGATGCCAGTACCCGAAAGGGAGCGGGATGACGTGCCGTGCGCCGCGTGTGCGCGGCAAGAAATATTGCCACATGCACCTGATGATGGAGGAGGCGCGTCCGGAGAAGATCAGGCTGCCGAACCTGGGGGACGCGGCGGGTATCCACGGAGCGATTGCCAAGGGCGCGCAGGCGGTAGTAGATGGGAAGCTGGATTACAAGCAGGCGTCGATCTTGGGGTATTACCTGCAACTGGCGTTGAGCAATATCAAACGTGTTGACCTTGAAGAAGGCTGGGAGCAGGAAGTTTAGGAATTTGCCGCAGATTTGCTTAGATCGGGAAACAGAAAAAGATTGAACCACAAAGGAGACTGGAAGATCGGGTGATCTGGTAACCGCCGTGATCTGGTGATCGAAAAAGGCAAGAACGTGCCGCGATTTCCGCAGATGATTTCCGCAGATGAACCATGCATGGGGCTAGAGCCCCGCCCTGATTGATGAAAAAGGACACGAGCCGGGTGGAAGGAGGAGAATAGTTACTGCTGGACGAAGTGAATCGATCTGCGTAATGGCGGAATAGACCCCGTTGATGAACCTGATTCGGCTGATGTGCAAGAACCCTGAAATGGCGCCCTAGTGCCCGTGGAACAACTTATATGCGGTATACGTCGGCCCGTTCCAGCAGGAGGCCAACGATGATACCTGCAGTTTTAGAACGTTGTGCCGGGATCGATGTACACAAAAAATTCGTGATGGTGTGTGCGTTGCTGGGACCCGCCCAGGCCAACCCGGAAGCTAAAATTCGCCGGTTCGGCACATACAATGCCGAACTGGAACAACTACGCGGCTGGTTGCAGGAACTGAACTGCATGCACGTAGTGATGGAAAGCACAGGACCGTATTGGAAGCCAGTGTTCAACGTGCTGGAGGAGGCGGGTGTGCAAACCACACTGGCCAATCCGCAGCAGGTAAAGAACTTGCGTGGACATAAGACCGATATGAAGGACTGCCAGTGGCTGGCGCACTTGTTGCGGCACGGCATGATACGAGCCAGCTACATTCCGCCGCGACCGATTCGCGAACTGCGTGACCTTACCCGCCGGCGCAAGCAGTTGGTCCGCCATGGAGCCATGGAGCGGAATCGAGTGCAGAAACTACTGGAAGAAGCCAATGTAAAGCTAGGCAATGTTCTCAGCGATGTGTTTGGCGCTTCCGGACAGCAGATGCTGTTTGCCCTGGTGCAAGGTAAGGCGACAGCAGAACAGATTGCTCAGTTAGCCAAGCAGAGAGCCAGGAAGAAGATCCCCCAGATTCAGGCTGCGCTGGAAGGCCATCGTATGAATCAGACTCAGCGCGAACTGATTCATCAGTGCATGGCTCATATGGCATTCCTGGAGGAGCAGATCGAAGAAGTGGATCGGCAGATACAGGACAAGATCCGCAGTTTTGGTCTGAGCCAAGCCTATGACCTGTTGCAAACTGTTCCCGGTATGAAGAAAGAAGCTGCTGCTACCGTGCTGGCTGAAGTGGGAGCCAATATGGATGCTTTCTCCACACCCGCCAAACTGAGTTCGTGGGCGGGCGTGTGCCCGGGCAATAATGAAAGCGCGGGCAAACGCAAGAGCACCCGGACCACCAAAGGAAATCCTTACCTGCGCGACATGCTGCTGGAGTGTGCCTGGGCCAGTTCGCATCGCAAGAAATCGCAAATGCAGCGCCGCTATCAAAGGCTGCAACCGCGCAAAGGACACAAACGAGCCATCGTGGCGGTGGCGCACGCTCTGATTCAAGCTGTCTATTACGTGCTTAGCACCCGTCAACCCTTTGTGGACACGGCGGAGCCGCCCCGCAGCCCTACTAGCGTCCGCCGACTGATCCGCCATCACACCCGTAGATTACGCAAACTCAGCTGTTGGTTAGAACGACAAACCAGCACCTTACCCCAACAACAGATCACATCTGGATGAAACATTTTCGGAACAACGCGGATCGGCGGCGATTCAGGGCTGATGATCGAGGAAATTGGGTGATCTCAATTTTGCGCTGTTGGCCGCCCAGGCGGCGTAAGAGTCCAGTTCTTTGAAAATTAAGGCGGTAAACAGGGTAGGGATGGACTTTGTGCTCGGCTCAAACCCGGTAGCGCAGGCCACAAATCCCGCCACGCCCCAGACTCAGAAGCTTGTTGCATCGATCTACTCACGGGGTTTGTCTGCTCATAGAGGCGGTTACTGCGCTTCAGCAGCAATCTTTATCAAGTGAAGGGTTTACTCCTTCTTTCCCAATGATTGCAGCCATGATGAGCCCTGCAACAGGATCAGCCCACCACCACCTGAAGAAATAATTGAGCAATACGCTGATGAGCACAATGGCTGAAAGATAGGCGCAGAAGTCGGTTTGCTTTGCATCAGCATTCATCGCGGTACTTCCAAGTTGGGCCGCAACCTTGCGTTTTGCCCTCGACAGTACTGGCATCACAATCATCGATAAGGCCGCAATCACAATTCCTGCAACTGTACGATCTGGCGGCTTCTGATCGATGAAACTGCTCGTGGATTCAAAAATGAGCCATGCGGCCAGAGCTAGAAAGGAATAGCCGATCAGCCTGAGGGCCAGCTCATCGTTGCGTTTGCGATCGCTTATGTCATGGTCTACACCCATCCTCCAAAGGACCGTTAAGCCGGACGCGACTTCTATGAAACTGTCAAAGCCAAAACCCACCAGTGAAATACTGCCGGCCAAAAAACCAGCAATCAATGAAACAACTCCTTCCAGCAAATTCCAAATGACGGTGAAGTACGCAAGGCGCTTGCCAGTGGCAACTACGGCAGCTCTATCCTGTGGGTTTGTGACTGACACAGTTGGTGTTCTCCAATTTCTTTAAGAGAGAAAAAAGTCGAGTTTCGGGCAAAAACCCGGCGGGAACAAACTGAAGAGAGATTTTTAGCAGCGTAGCGTGGCTTGAACTGTATCGAGCGGATCAGTTGGTGGTCGTCGGCCTTCTTGCAGGAAATTTTCTCTTCGTATCGGCAGCCAGAAGTGGGAAACGAGTGCTTGAGCGCCACTGGCGACAACCGCTCCGTGTGTGTCTAGCGCGGCATGGCCGCTGAAAACCGAAGGTGGGTAGGGCGAGCAGCAAACACATTCGTCTGAAGATCGCTGCGAAGGCTGATGCGAGCCACCGGAAGGTAGCACGAGGAAAACCTGCCCTGATTGGCGATTCAGGGAATGTATCCCGTTTGAAAGATCAACTGTGTCATCGTCGGCTTGGCAAAGTCCGGGCACGCTAAGGTCGGCGAGTACCCAGAGAAGCAGGAACGCAACGGTCAGCTTTTGCCAAATTCCGGCCATTGCGAATCAGTATAAATGAAGAATATTCATTTCCCATCAAAAGGAACACACACGGTAAATCTTCCTAAAGGCTTCAAATCTCTTTGAAAATCAAAGTCGGCAGTAAGTTAGGGCTCTAACCACGAACTTCGGCTGCCTTTAACGTGCCAAAGGGACCCAGTCCGTCAGTCTTTCCTTGATTTCGGCATAGTCAGGCAAGCTGGAAGGAATGAAGATACTTCTGCTGGACCGCCGGCCGGTTTTTCCCTGAGACGTAATGAGCAAACCAGAGCGACGCAGGAGGGGTAATCCCGTGATTGATTCTTTAATCTCGCCTAATTCATGTCTATAAATCCTTGTTGGCTTGATGGCAAAGAACGTATCAGTCGCTTCGATAAACTCCTCATGAAGAGTGATCGTATCTCGCTTGAAACTAGAAAGAGCGGTCATGACTATCGCGAAAAGCCAGGCACAGAATAAGTCCATAGAAGAAGGCAATTTCACTGGGAAAACACATCGGACGAATAGAAAGGTTGCCAGATAGCAAACGAAGATTGTGAACATCCAACCTGTTCCGAATGCCCTGTAGGGAATAAGAAAGTACCTTTTTATTTCAGCCATTGAAAGCTCCCTGCGAAGGAATCTTACAACAGTTAAGCCATTGAATTGTTATCAAAGAGCTGAAAAATCGAATGCGGCAAGCGGCGCATATCCAAAGCCACTCTCCATTACCGCTGTCTTGCCTGTAGGTACAAACTTGGAATGCTCTGGGAGAAGCGGTGAGCCGAACTCAATTCGCCGGATTCGCTCTCATGGCGATCGCAATCGTCTTGATCCTGGCCAAATCGTAGGTCGAGCCGCGCGTCTCGACGGCACTCCATTGCGCCTCAAGCCCACGGTCACTGTCCTAACGCACAATCTTGCCTCTCGTCCTAATTCTCTGTTCTGCCAGTGCATTGCGTCCTGTCTTAGGTTTTGACGAACAGCAAAGCCGGGCGGCAGCCGTCACCCGGAATTGCTGAGGTCTCGAGCGCGGCAACGGGCAGGCCGAGGCTAAAGGCCACAAAAATATAAAACAACAGGAGAAACTCAAGATGTCCCGCAAAAATATGATGTTGGCTCTGTGCCTCAGCCTTGCCACCGCAACCATTTCCTCAACCGCATTCGCCAAAGGCGAGCCCCAACCGAACGATGACCGTGGACGCCACAGCGGCAAAGGCAAACTTACCATCCAGACCAAAGGCGAACCTCAGCCCGGCGATGACCGCGGAAAGCATAGCGGCCCCCACAAGCTGATGGCGAAAGGCCAGCCGGAACCAGGCGACGATCGTGGCGGAATCAACAGACATCCAGAGCCGGGCGATGATCGCGGCGGAATCAACAAACATCCAGAGCCGGGCGATGACCGCGTAAACAAGAGCGGCCACAAGCTGATGGCCAAAGGCCAGCCGGAACCAGGTGATGATCGCGGCGGAATCAACAAACATCCAGAGCCGGGTGATAACCGCGGACGTCGCGGCTAACTCCTCGCTTCACTCCAACTGATTTACTCCAACCTACGGGGCCGAGCGCAGACTCGGCCCGTTTTGCGAAAGGAAATGCCGTGCGGATTCGATTTGGATGGGCGCTCTTGTTCAGCGCAATGGTTTTTCTCGCCACACTGAAAGTGGCGGCACAAGACGCTTCATTGAAGGCAACGATCCGATTGCCGCACGTGGACCGTGCTCCCCGCCTGGAAGATTTCGTGAGCGGTGTGGCCGGGCCTGGACTGAAGATCGAAGACTTCCGCCAGCGCAAGCCGCGTGACGGCGCTCCCTCCAGCCAGCCCACAACGGCATTTCTTTCTTATGACGATCGCAACCTTTACGTGGTTTTTGTGTGCAAGGCTGATCCGCGCAAGCTGCGCGCACACATGGTAAAGCGGGAAGACATTGCCGGCGACGATTCCGTCAGCGTCTCACTCGATACTTTTCATGATGGGCAGCGCGCTTATGAGTTCTTCGCCAACCCTCTCGGGATCCAGCTTGACGGCATCACCGCTGAAGGCATGGACGACGATGATTTCAGCTTTGACACGGTCTGGCAGTCCAAAGGCCGCATTACCAGCGATGGTTATGTTGTGCTGTTTTCCATTCCGTTTAAAAGCCTCCGCTTTCATTCCCGGTCGGCGCGTGGCAACACCTGGGGAATCGCGCTGGGCCGCGTGGTACCAGAAAATCGCGAGCTCTCCACCTGGCCGCTGCTCACAGAAAAAGTTGAAGCCTACGTTCCCCAGTTTGCCTCCATGGAAAGCCCTGAGCACGCGCACGCCGCTCGCAATATGGAATTTGTTCCTTACGCTTTTGCCGCTGGCGAAAAATTTCTCGATACCACGGGAGCTGCGCCTGCATTAAAGACGCAGCAGACGTATCGCGGCGGGCTCGATGCCAAGATTGTTTTGCATGACGCGCTTACCTTGGACGCAACCATCAATCCTGACTTCAGCCAGGTTGAAAGCGACGAGCCGCAAGTTACCGCCAACCAGCGTTATGAAGTTTTCTTTCCGGAGAAACGCCCCTTCTTTCTGGAGAACTCTGATTTCTTTGATACGCCGGAGACCCTGCTGTTTACGCGCCGGATCGTTGATCCGCAATTTGGTCTGCGGCTTACCGGCAAGGTAGGCAATTGGAAGGTTGGTTTTCTTGGCGTGGATGACCGCGCTCCCGGCCTGCTGGAGCCTGTTGGCAGCCCGCTGCGCGGCGAGCACGCGGAAATCTTTGCCGGCAGGCTGCAACGGATTTTCAACGGCAGCTCCAGCCTTGGTGCCATGTTCACACGGCGACAGTTTGGCGGATCGTCCACCACTCTGTGGTCACTTGATTCGCGCCTCAAGCTTGGTCCTAACTGGATCTTCGCCGGACAGTTCATGCGGAGCAGTATAGCCGGATTAACTACCGTAGCCCAGGGTACCGGCAACGCCATCTTTGCCGAGCTGCGCCACGCGGGAAGAAAATTCAACTCTTCCACGACTTACCAGGACCGCGACGCGAACTTTGCCGGCAACGATCTTGGGTTCTTCCGCCGCACAGATATTCGCCAGCTCAGCCAGACCCTGGCCTATCAGTGGCGTCCGGAGAGCGGGGCCCTTACCAGCGCTGGTCCGGTTTTTGCGGCTCAGGCCGCCTATGACCATCAGGGCGTACTGCAAAACTGGTTTGCCGACTTGCCAATGCAAGTTAGCTTCAAGGGACCAAGCTCATTCAATTTCGGACGGACTGAAGCCTTTGAGCGCTACCAGGGAATCGGTTTCCGCAAGCAAAGCAGCTACGTGAGTTTTTCTTCAGACAAGATGCGCATGGTGGGTCTACGGGCCTCTTACTCCCAGGGCACCGAGATCAACTTTTTCCCTGCCGCCGGCGTCCTGCCGTCGCTCGGCAATGCCACGGATGCTTCTGCCGGCGTGGTAATCAAGCCCGCCAGCCGCTTGCAACTGGAAGAGAAATATATCTTCAGCCGCCTGGGAGATCCCGTTCGCCGCGGCGTGATCTTTGAAAACCATCTGGTGCGGTCGAAGTTGAACTATCAGCTCAGCCGCCCTATGTCATTCCGCGTCATCGTCGACTACAACGGCCTTTCCGGCAATTCCGCTTTGGTCGATCTGGAAAGGACTCGCCGTCTGAACTACGATTTTCTCTTCACCTACTTGGTTCACCCCGGGACCGCGATTTATGTCGGCTATTCCGATCGCTACGAAAACCTGCTGATTGATCCCATCAACCCGCTCGGTCTAAGCCGCACCGTTGACATCAATCACCTCACGGCGCGGCAATTCTTTATTAAGCTCAGCTATGCATTCAGGATGTAGCTTCCCCCATAGCTGGGAAACAGGCGCCCGGTTGCCCGCTGGCGCCTGTTTTCTGTGCCAAACATGATCGGCTGTCTTTAATCTGAGTACGCTGCCTATTCGCTATTGATTCGCTCATCAAGACGCGTTAGGATATTCCATCCACTGCAAAATGTTACTGTATCTGTTCTCACTGAGGAGTTCTTAATGCCGCCAATCTCACTTACTGACAAGGAGCGCGCGATGATGCTGGGGATGGCCACCGCGGCGCTCCAGCACGCTTATGCGCCATATTCCAAATTTCGCGTCGGGGCCACCGTGCTTACCGACGACGGACACCTTTATACCGGGTCCAACGTAGAAAACGCCTCGTATGGACTAACAATCTGCGCTGAGCGTGCGGCCATCTTCAATGCCGTGCATCAGGTCCAGGGCAAGCTCAAGCTGAAGGGCATTGCCGTGGTGACGGAAAATGATGTGCCCTGCGCTCCCTGCGGCGCTTGTCGCCAGGTGATTGCCGAATTTGGCGCTAATACGGCAGTAGTTTTTCGTGGCCAGACCGACTACATGGAGATGAGCATTGCTGACATGCTGCCGGAAACGTTCCGCCTGACCTGATAATTTTGCGGCTTGAAATGTTTCATCGCAGAAAATGTTTCGTTCTGCGAGACAAGTGTCAGGGCGCGGCTTCAGCCGCGCCGTAAGAGCACAAAAATGGGGGCTTTAGCCCCTGAAAAGAGAGCATGCTAGTCACAGACCTGATCCGCCGCAAGCGCGATGGCGCCGAACTTCAGCTCAATGAAATCGAATTTCTTGTCAACGGCTACACCCGCGACGAGATTCCCGATTATCAAATGTCGGCCTGGTTGATGGCTGTGCTGTTGCGCGGCATGACACGCGCTGAACTCGCCGCGCTCACTGAAACCATGCTCCACTCCGGCCAGGTGCTCGACTTCTCCGAGCTTCCGGCATCTAAAGCCGACAAGCATTCCACCGGCGGAGTCGGCGACAAAACATCTTTGATCATTGCGCCCATCGTCGCAGCGGCCGGTCTCTACGTCCCCATGATCAGCGGACGTGGCCTCGGCCATACCGGCGGCACCTTGGACAAACTGGAATCCATTCCGGGCTTCAACGTAAATCTTTCCGTGGGCGATTTTCGCCGGGTGCTTGCCGAATGCGGCGCTGGGTTGATCGGCCAGACCGCCGAAATCGCCCCAGCCGACAAAAAACTTTACGCTCTGCGCGACGTTACCGGCACGGTTGAAAGTCCATATCTGATTTGCGCATCGATCATGAGCAAGAAGCTGGCTGAAGGCATTGATGTTTTGGTGCTGGACGTAAAGACCGGCAGCGGCGCATTCATGAAGTCAGAAAAAGACGCCGTCTTTCTTGCCGAGCTGATGGTTGAGACCGGGCAGCGCCTGGGCAAACGCGTTTCTGCGCTGATTACTGACATGGACCAGCCTCTGGGCCGCGCCGTGGGCAACGCGTTGGAAGTTGCTGAGTGCATCGATGTGCTGAACGGTCAAGGCCCGGACGATCTGCGCGAGCTGAGCCTTGTGCTTTCCGCTTCAATGTTTCTTCTGGGCAAGCGCGTCCGCAGCGTGGCTGAAGGCAGGGAATTGGCGGAGCAGATGATCTCCAGCGGCAAGGCCCGGGAAAAATTCCGCGAGATGATTCGTCTACAGGGCGGAAACGCCGCAGTAATGGATGATCCCGGTCTTCTGCCGCAGGCAAAACAAAAAGCTGAAGTTAAAAGCCCAGCTTCAGGGATCGTTACCGGGATCATGTGTGAGCAGATCGGTACCGCCGGAGTGCTTCTGGGCGGCGGCCGCGCACGAAAAGAAGATTCCGTCGATCCCGCGGTGGGAATTATTGTCCACAAGAAGATAGGCGATCCTGTAGCCGCCGGCGAATCCCTCTGCACAGTTTATTACAATTCAGCCGATCTCTTGGCCAGCGCCGCTCCGCTGATCGAAAAAAGCTATACGATTGCAGCCGGCGCGCTGCTGCAAAAACGGCCGCTTGTCCATCGTGTCATTGGGGACGAATAAAAATACATAAGTTGCTTTTGAGGAAAACGAAATTGTTTTGAACCTGTCATCCTGAGCGGCACCGAGCGCGCAAGCGTGAGGTAGAGTCGAAGGACCCCGACACTATGTCCCTTAGCATACTGAATCAGGGAGTTCTCACGAGAACCGCATCTCCTAAAAACGTCACCCCTGCCCAACGTCCTTCGCGATCAGCGGCACTACCTCGCGCAGCAGCGCTTTGAATTGTCCGGAAATTTTCCTTCCGATCTCGAGCACCTCTTCATGGTTGATCTGCGCGTTAGTCGTTCCAGCAGCCATGTTGGTCACGCAGGAAATCGCCAGCACTTTCATTCCCATCTGTCGCGCAACAATCACTTCCGGCACCGTGGACATTCCCACCAGGTCCGCGCCAATTGTCCGTAGAAAGCGGATCTCCGCAGGTGTTTCATAACTCGGGCCCAGCATGGCTGCGTACACGCCTTCGCCCACAGGAATCCCAAGCCGCTTACCGGCGTCGATGGCCGTCCGACGATAATCGCGGGAATACGCTTCACTCATGTCAATAAAACGCAAGCCGAAGTTCGGATCTTCCGGACCCACCAGCGGATTTTGGCCTTGCAGATTGATGTGGTCGCTGATCGCCACCAGCCGGCCTTGACCATAATCTGGATTGATGCCGCCCGCTGCGTTCGTGAGAATGGCCGCGCGAACTCCCATGCGCGCAAAGACTCGCATGGGAAACACCACGCTGCGCACCGGATAGCCTTCATAGAGATGCACGCGCCCCTGCATCACCACGACCGGACAATCGCCAATATTGCCCAGCACGAGCTGCCCTGCATGGCCCACGGCTGTGGATCGCGCAAAATGCGGAATATCGTTGTAAGGAATGCGGACCGCCTCGGTCATCTCGTCGGCAAATCCGCCCAGCCCCGATCCCAAAACAATGGCCACTGTGGGTTTGATGGGGCTTTGTGAGGAAATATGCTTGGCTGCAAATTCCGCCTGGGTAAAATCGTCGCTGATGCTCATCGTTGGTCGCGCAAATATGGGTCGCGCAAATCCTTTCCATCGCAAGCGCAGCTTGATCGCCGTGCGGAACTCAAATTGTAATGCTATATTTCCCTCCATGTTAGCGTCGTCCTCATTGAAAACTCTGCGCATCTGTCTGCTCGCGGTTTTGATCGCGTTTTGCGCGCCTTCCGCCTGGTCCAAAAAAAAGCCCGCGCCCGCCGCTACAGCCGAACAAAAAACCGCGCGATATTTCGACTCAATCCGCAATCAGCCTCTGCTGCTCCACTTCTTCCTGCAGCAAATGCCCAAGGGCGGTGATCTTCACAACCATCTTGTCGGCGCGATCTATGCGGAAACTTTTATCAAGTTTGCTGTGGAAGACGGTTTATGTGTGGATCGCGTGGCTCTTGCCATCACGCAGCCTCCTTGTAATCCCGCCGACGGCAAGCCTCCGGCCAGCGCCGCCCTGCAGGACAGCACGCTCTACGGCCACCTTTTGGACGCGCTTTCGATGCGCCAGTTCATTCCCGGCTCTGAATCCGGCCACGACCATTTTTTTGCCACGTTCGGCAAATTCGGCGCTGCCGGCAACAACCACACTGCTGAAATGTTGGCGGAGGCGCGCTCCCGCGCTGCTGAAGGCAATCTTCAATATATGGAGCTGATGTTCAATCCTGACGGCGGCGCCGCAGCCCACCTCGGCTTGTCTCTGGGATGGAATGACGATCTCAGCAAATTGCGTGCAGAGCTTTTGTCCAGCGGCCTGACAAAAATTGTGGCCGATGCCAGCAAATTTCTCGACGACACCGAGAGGAAAGAGCAGGAAGAACTCCGCTGCGGTCAGCCAAAGCCCGATCCCGGCTGCAATGTGCAGGCTCGATATCTCTACCAAGTCGCGCGGGGCCTGCCTAAAGAAATGGTCTTCGCCCAGATTCTCGCCGGGTTTGAGCTGGCGTCAAAAGACGCGCGCGTCGTGGGACTCAATCTGGTTATGCCGGAGGACGCCTATCTGCCGATCCACGACTTCAATCTGCACATGCGCATGCTGGATTTTCTTCACAGCCTCTATCCCAAGGTTCACATCACGCTGCACGCCGGAGAGCTAACCGCAAAGCTTGTTCCCCCGGAAGAGCTGTTCCATGTTCGTGCCTCTATTGAGCGAGGTCATGCAGAGCGCATCGGCCACGGCGTGGACGTGATGCAGGAAGCTGATCCTGAAGGTCTCTTGCGTATGATGGCCCATCAGAACGTGCTGGTTGAGATCTGCCTTACCAGCAACGATGTGATTCTCAACGTCACCGGCGATCATCATCCGCTGCCCATGTACCTCAAATTCGGCGTGCCCGTTGCCTTGGCTACTGACGATCCCGGCGTCTCCCGCGGTGACATCACGCAGGAATTTGAGCGCGCCGCGGAAACGTACCATCTGAAATACCAAGATTTAAAAAAATTCGCCCGCGCCAGCCTTGAATACAGCTTTTTGCCCGGAGAAAGCCTTTGGAATGACTCGTCCAAAGCTCTGCTCGTATCTGCCTGTAGTTCAAACAAACCAGCCTCGTCCAGGACATCCGCAGGCTGCACGCATTTTCTTGACGCAAGTGAAAAAGCCCGCCAGGAATGGGCGTTAGAAAAGGAATTTTCCAAATTTGAAAGTGGATTCCAAATGCCAATGCGGTGAAATTATCAGGGTTCAGAAGAAGTAGCCTTCCTCTGTGTTCCTTCGTGTCCTTTGTGGTTAGTGGTTTTTGGTTTTGAATTGCGGTTTGTCGCACTTCGCGGCAATCTCCCTTGACACTCCAGCTACAATAGACGAGATTTTTCCAACGCCATCTCAACTTTTTCCTTAGAAGGACCCAATGTCGCGATTTGCGGGTTTGCTGGGCATCATCGTCTTTTTATCGATAGCATATATCTCTTCCACTAACCGTCGCGCAATCCGGCTCAAGACTGTTCTTTGGGGACTGGGTCTGCAATTTCTGTTTGCCTGGATAGTGATCCGCTTCACCTGGGGCCAGCGAACGTTGCAGACAGCCGGAACAGCGGTGAACAAACTGCTGGCATACGCTTTTAAAGGATCAACTTTTGTTTTTGGAAACCTCGGCTATCCCGCCGATCCCAACGCGCATTTGCCTTTTCTCGATCCCGGTTCGTCTCAGCTCGGTTTCATCTTTGCTTTTCAGGTCTTGCCGACTATCATTTTTGTCTCTGCATTTTTTGCGCTGCTGTATCACCTTGGCGTGATGCAAGTCATCATCAAGGGCATGGCCTGGGTTATGAATCGCTTGATGGGCGTGAGCGGCGCGGAATCTCTTAACGTGGCCGCCTCCATCTTCATGGGTCAGACTGAAGCCCCGCTTACCATTCGGCCTCTGCTGCCTGAATGCACGCGGTCAGAGTTAATGACCATCATGACTGCAGGCATGGCGCACGTTTCTGGTGGAATTATGGCCGCATATATCGGTTACGGAATCAAAGCGGAAAACCTGCTGGCAGCCGTCATTATGACCGCGCCCGGGACCATCCTGATGGCCAAGATGCTGGTACCGGAAACAGAGCAGCCCAAGACTGCCGGGACGGTTGAAATCTCCGAAGAAGAAATGCATAAGGACGCCAATATTCTCGGCGCAATTGCCCGTGGCACCATCGATGGCGGTCAACTCGCGTTCAACGTTGCCATCATGCTCATTTCTTTTCTCGCTTTGATTGCGATGGTCAACGGCATCATGGGCTGGACGCACAACCACTTTGCCTTTTTCCCTGATAGCATTCAAAAAGTTCTTGGCGTAATTTTTGCTCCGGTGGCGTGGCTGATCGGCGTCCCAGGGAAAGACATTGGCGCGGTCGGCAGTCTTCTGGGCACTCGAACGGTGATCAACGAGCTTGTCGCCTATTCGGATCTCGGAGCGATGAAGGCCGCGCTCGATCCTCGCTCCGTTACCATCGCCACGTTCGCGCTCTGCGGCTTCGCCAACTTCAGCTCCATCGGTATACAGATCGGCGGCATCGGCGCCCTTGCGCCCAACAAGCGTGACCAGCTTGCCAAGCTCGGCTTCCGTGCCATGATCGCCGGAACCATGGCCAATCTTATGTCCGCCTCGATCGTTGGCTTGCTGATGCGGAGCTGACTTGCTGCGATTGCTGCTTTTTGCGCCAGCGTTCATAGCTGCGATCCCTTACACCACGCGGTGGAGCAGGCATCTGTGTCGGGCACTCCTGCCTCTGACTAATAAAACTTATGTGGACTGCCAGGCGCCCTCGCCTGCGATAGATTTGTTTTTTTATAGCTAAGAGCTAACGGCTAAGAGCTAACGGCTGGTTTTGGCTAATTGCCAATTGCTATCTGCTAATTGCTCGCTGCCCCGCTGTATAATGCTCACGCTCGGCGATCACTTTTAACCATGTGGGGGGAATATGCGCTTTAAAGCCATCGCTGCACTCGGAATCCTGTCTCTGTTTGCGTCCATCGTTCCAGCCTTTGGACAAACCAAAATCGGCGTGATTACCTCTCTTACCGGCAGCCTGGCCGCTTTTGGTGAAGCGCACAAAAATGGTTATGCCATTGCGCTCGATGAGATCAACGCCAAGGGCGGTGTTCTGGGCAAAAAAATAGAGTTGGATTTTTATGACGATCAGAGCAAGCCCGATCAGGCCGTTCAGGGCGTCTCCAAACTGATCGATCAGGACCAGGTTCCCGTGTTGCTGGGCTCGTATTCCAGTGAGAGCACCAAGGCCATTGTGCCTGCCGTTTCGCAGCGGGAGACTCCGCTCATCATCCCCACCGCCACTGCCGATAACGTCATGGATTCCAAGTCGCCCTGGATTTTCCGCGTCTGCGCCGGAGCCAATGATTACGCCAAAGAGACCATTGCATTTTTAAAGGCCAACGGCGCGCCCAAGAAGATGGCGATCGTGTACGAGAACACCAACTTCGGCCAGTCAAACATGAAAGCCATGACCGCGGCAGCTAAAGAAGCCGGAATCGAATTGGTGGCGGTTGAATCGTACGAAGCCAAGTCACCCGACTACAAGGCTGTTTTACAGCGCGTGAAGCAGGCAAATCCTGATGTAATCTACTTCTGCTCGTACCTCTTGGACGCGACCACGCTCATGCGGCAATCCCGCGAAGTGGACCTGAATCCCAAATACTACACTTCATCTGGCACGGGATTTGCCGCTGCGGAATTTCCCACCGACAAAGGCGCAGGCAAAAACGCCGAATACACGTTCTCAGTTTCTCAATGGCTGCCAGAAGCAAAATGGGCCGGCTCAAAAGAATTTGACGCTGAATATTTCAAGCGCTTCAAGAGCCATCCGGCCTACCACGCCATCCAGGCTTATGCGGCGCTCCGCGTGGCCGCGCAGGCAATTAACAATGCAAAATCGCTGGAGCCCGCCAAGATTCGCGATGCCATTAAGAACATCAACATGCCCAATACACCGTTTGGCCCTATCAAATTTGATAACGGACAAAATCAGCATCCGGTCCTGATCACGCAAGTTCAAAAGGGACAATATCGCGTGGTCTTCCCGGCGGACGCTGCGGAAACCAAGCCGATTATTCCCGCGCCGGTGTGGTCCAAGCGATAGAAAGTGCGCGAGCGGAAGGAATTTACAGCTGGAAAAGTCCTTCCGTCGAGGCAAGTGTCAGGGCACGGCTCAAGCCGTGCCGTAAGAACTCAAAAAACGGTGGGCTTTAGCCCCTGAAATCCGCAACGCGGAGCAAATTTGGTTCGCTTCTTACAAGCCTGTGCTGATGGTCTTTTGACCGGCGCGCTCTACGCCGTAATCGGCATGGGCCTGGCTCTGATTTTTGGCGTGATGCGCATTGTCAATTTTGCGCATGGCGCTTTTCTTATGGTGGGCATGTATGCCACCTACGTTCTGTTCGACTATTTCAAAATCAATCCATACATCGGCTTCATTCCCGCCGGCATCGCGCTTTTCATCTTCGGCTATCTCATCTACATAGTGCTGATCCGGCCCATTCGTGATCGCTCGCACTTCATGCAGATCCTCATGACCATGGGAATCGCGCTGATCTTCACTGACTCCGCGCAGCTTATCTTCAAGGCCGACTATCGCCAGACGAATATCGACCTGATCAACCGCAGCGTGCATCTTGGGCCCTTTGGCGCGAACGCGGCTGAAGTTCTTTCTTTTGCCATTGCCATCGCCTTTGTTGTGGGGTTGCGTTCGTTCGTGGTTCGCAGTCGTACCGGCCAAGCCTTGCGCGCCATCTCGCAGAACGCTGAAATCGCGCCACTGATGGGCATCAATCTTGTTCGTATCCAGGGCATCAGCTTTGCTCTGGGCACGGCGCTTGCCGGCATCGCCGGCGGTCTTCTGCTGCCTCGCCTTTATCTTTTCCCGGGCGTCGGTGAAGATTACACCACCAAGGCGTTTGTAATGGTCGTGCTCGGCGGCATGGGCTCCATTGAAGGCGCTGCTTTTGGCGGACTGGTGCTCGGACTCTCAGAAAGCCTTACCAGCCTCTATCTCGGCAATCAGTGGGCCTTGATCATCGACTTCGTTTTGTTTCTTCTGGTGCTCTCATTCAAGCCAGCCGGAATCTTTGGGAGGCAGCGCGCATGAGCCTCTTAAAGAGCTGGAAATTCTGGGTCTCACTGATCGTCCTGCTGGTGTGGGCAAGGATACCCTGGTTCATCCACAACAATTACCAGCTTCAGGTGCTCTTCCGCATTACGCTGTTTGCCGCGCTCGGGCTGGCCTGGAACCTGGTCGGCGGCTATGCCGGACAGCTTTCACTCGGTCACGTCGCTTTCTTTGGCGTGGGCGCTTATGGGCTTGCTATCTTTGCTGGACTTGGCGTTTCCGTTTGGATTTCCCTCTTTCTTGCCGCTCTGGTATCTACTGCATTCGCCGCCGTCATTGGTGTTATTTCTTTCCGCCTTCGCGGACCTTATTTCTCACTCGCCACTATCGCGTTTGCTGAAGTCCTGCGCCTGGCCGCGACCAACTTGAACGTAACCGGCGGCGCCATAGGCTTGACCATGCCTGCGCTCTTCGTCGGCAGGACGTTTTGGCGGTCGTTTTTCCTCGCCGCAGTAGCGCTGGCCGTACTCTCGTTCATCACGAACTATTGGGCTTCGCGCTCGCGTTTTGGTTATTACTTGATGGCCATCCGTGAAGATGAGGACACCGCAGCCGCCGTCGGCATTAACACTGCTCGCTGCAAACTTTATTCGTTGCTGATAAGCGCGTTCCTTACCGCATTGGCGGGCGCTCTCTACGGCAGCGCGTTCCAGTTCATTGTTCCTGACAGCATTCTTACTATCGACATCTCAATCCAGATCGCCATCATTACCATGCTGGGCGGCGCGGGAACGTTGCTTGGGCCGATTGTAGGTGCTGTCCTATTGCTGACCGCTTCAGAGGCTTTCAAGAACGTCTTTCAGGAAAGCCACCTTCTGATCTATGGCATCTTGATCGTCGTGGTGGTGCTGTTCATGCCTGAAGGCATCGCCGGCGGATTGCAACACCGGTTCCGCAAGCGCATCAAGCCGCCCAAAGATGCCAAGCCGCAACCTGCATTAGGCGGTACAGCCCAATGACGCCGATTCTGGAAATCGAGAACGTCACCAAGCGCTTCGGCGGCCTGCGCGCGGTCAAAAGCGTTTCACTGGCGATGAACGAAGGCGAGATCCTCTTTATCATCGGCCCCAACGGTGCAGGCAAAACCACGGTATTCAATTTGATCAGCGGATTCCTTCATCCCAATGAAGGTGTAATCCGTTTTCAAGGCAAAGACATTTCCAAAATGTCACCGGATCGCGCCGCCCGTCTCGGCATAGGACGCACTTTTCAAATCGTGAAGCCCATACCCAGCCTAACCGTGCTGGAAAACGTGATGCTGGGCGCGTTCATGCATACTCGCAGCATGGGACATGCAGCACAGGAAGCGGCAAAGATTCTTGACTTTCTCCAGATGGCGCACCTCAGCAAATTCTCTGCCAAGGGCTTGCCGCTGGCCGCGCTCAAGCGTCTTGAAATCGCCCGCGCATTGGCCACCAAGCCCAAGCTGATCCTTCTGGACGAAGTTGTCTCCGGACTCACCACCAGTGAGGCGCTGGCATTAGCAGAACTGGTAAAGCGTCTGCCGGAATGGGGCGTGAGCGTGGTGGGCGGCGTTGAGCATGTGATGCAAGTGGTCATGAAGATTGCGCATCGAGTCATCGTTCTAGATTACGGAGCAAAAATCGCCGAAGGCGTACCAGCGCAGGTGGTAAAGCAGCCGGAAGTCATCGAAGCTTATCTCGGACCTAAGTACAAGGAGCTGACGCAATGAGCGCGCCCATCAGCTCTCTCCATCCCACGGCAGGCGCTCCCTTGCTGGAGGTCAGCAACGTAACGGCATATTACGGTGATTTGCAGGCGCTCTTTGATATCTCGCTTCAGGTAAACGCCGGGGAAATCGTTACGCTCATTGGCGCAAACGGAGCAGGGAAGACCACCATCCTGCGGGTGGTCTCCGGCATGAAGCCGCCAGCCACCGGCTCCGTGCGTTTTGCCGGCCAGGATGTCTCGCGCGTCCAGGCGCATGACATGGTGGCGCGCGGCGTAAGTCACGTTCCTGAAGGCCGCCAGGTTTTTCCTTTCATGACGGTGAAAGAGAATCTTTCACTCGGCGCATACACTCCGCGCGCGCGTGGAAATATAAAACACCTGATGGCGGAGCAACTCGCGCTGTTCCCTCGACTGGAAGAACGTCTCAACCAGCTGGCCGGAACTCTTTCCGGCGGCGAGCAGCAGATGGTGGCCATCGCCCGTGGCCTCATGGCGCAACCCAAGCTCCTTCTTCTCGACGAACCTTCTCTTGGGCTTGCCCCAAAAATCGTTGAAGAAGTTTTTGAGAAAATTCAGGAAGTCCGCCGCACCGGTATCACGATGCTGATCGTGGAGCAGAATGTAGTGAGCGCCTTGAGTATTTCTGATCGCGGGTACGTGGTGCAGAACGGTTCCGTGCTGCTGGCCGACGAGGCAAAAGATCTTCTCACCAATGAAATGGTCCGCGCCGCATACTTGGGCCTTTGACCGAGCTTAGTGCATCAACCAGCCGACCAGAGTCAGTGGCCGGTATTGAAAGTTATAGGCCTTCGCGATTTGCGCCAGATGCTCACGAATTTCTTTGTCGTCTGCCTGCGCTACTTGCGGCGTGATCAGATTTCGGTCGCCGTGCGGGTCCTGCGAGAGATCGTACAAAGCTTCCTCATGTTTATAGTCATCGAATGCAAAGAGCATCCGGCCGTTGTCACTCAGGATTCCATAATTCGGTGCGTAGCTGGCAGCCACCAGGTATGAAGGGCGCTCATACGGCAAAGCCTCTGCGCTGGTCTCGGTGATCATCGGCCGTCCCAATATTTCGTCATTCCGAATCGGTCGATGCCCCAACAGATAGTAAAGCGTCGGAGTTATATCGATAGTGAAAATCAGCTTGGACGTATCGTAGTAAAAGGTTCGGCGCACCCTCTCAGGCACATGGATAATGAGCGGCACCTTCAAGACATCCGGCTCAATGGAAGTCGTGTGGGCGCCGTGCCCGAATTCACCATGATCTGCCGTCCACACAATGATGCTGTTGTCGTATCTTCCTTTGTCTTTCAGAAAGCGGACAAAGCGGCCAAAACACCTGTCCATCCGCCGCAGGTCCTGGGCATACGCGCGTTCTAGTTGTTCGCGCGTGTTCAGAATCATGTCAGCATGATGCTTATGGACCGTCAGCAGATGCACATTCTGCGGCTGCGTAAACATAAAGATCGGTCGCTCCGGATCTGTCCGGCGGGAAATCTTTTCCTCGGCGTCATCCACGGTGGAACAAAGGTCCACGTCTGTCCATTTGTCGGCGTGATCATCCAACGGTACAAGATCGGCGTGATTGCCCAACAGTGATCGCAGCGTTGTATCGACGGTAACAAATTGCTGATAGCCGTCGGCAACCACCAGCTTTTCCAAATTGTTGACCCGCGAGAATGGCTGCACGAAATGTGTATGCAGCAACATCGCCCCGGCCCAGATTGCCGGTTCTGAAAGCGTGGTGCCGGCATAACGGGTAAACGCGTTATGGAAGACAAGGCTGTCTTTAGCGAAAGCCGCTATCTCCGGCGTGTAATCAACCGCCGGATTGTAAGCAGTAACAAAATCCTGGCGCAAGCTATCAATCACCAGGATATAAATGTCGGGCCGCTTCCCTTTGCTGGGCTGCAGATAGTCTACCAAATCCAGTTCCGGCGCAGATGATAGCATTGCCGGCGGAATGTTGGTCTGTTCATGGAGATAATTGCATTGATCATCGCAGGGCTGTTTCGCCGTGGTTGCCAGCAGGTCGCGCGCCACCACGTAAGAAACGTCATAAGAGCTGTGGATGCCAATTGCGTTGGAAAGAGGCGATTCAGTAGATGTCCATTGCTGAGGCTGCAATCCAAATGCGGAAACGCAGTAAGCCACGACTGGCAAAGCGATCGCGATAACCAGGTGAAGCGCCCGCTTGGGACGCGGCAGCACACGCATAAGGATGAATACTGAAGCTGTCCAGAAGACGAGGACCCAGGTTTTCTCCACTATGGAGTTCCAGTCAATCAATCCGATGATCGCGGGTACAACACACGCAGCGCCCAGCAGTACCGCGGCAAGAAGAGCGGTTTCCACCCTATAACGGGTTTGCGGTACGGCTTGCAATTCTGCTGATTTCTGTGACGCAGCCCGCAAAACCACACCACCCGCGAATACTACCCCGGCAAACCCGAAAAACCAGGAATAAACCAATGACTCCGTTCCGTGAAACGGTATCGCGCCAAAAGCTACGCGCTCCATCAGTGCTGCAATCGTGAGCCACGCAACGCCAGCGAATAATACAAATCTGGTTTTCAAAGGATCGCGGGTTCGCCAAGCTACAGACTCGCACAAGACAAGCAATCCAATCACCAAACTGAACAAGAGGACTTGAGCGAGAACCGCAGCGCTCCAAGCCAGAAGATCAAGACGGCCGATAGGTGGAAGCGGCGTTCCTGCACCCCAAAAGCGCAAATAAGCAGTCGCCGGATACAGAATTGCAACGGCAAGAGCGCTCGACAACAACAGAGCGATGCCAAATCGTGGGCTGCCTTCTGCTGTCCAGTCTCTTTTATGCCAGTACGCGTGGCAATCAATCACGCCGATCCACAAGATAGGAAAAATTGTGGCCAGCGCCAGCACCAAGCTGTGGGAATCATTGCGCAAGCTGCTAAAAGGGTGCTCAATTACCAGATAGATTGAGACCAGCGCTGCCGCAATCATGAATTCAAGCACCAATCGCTTTGAGACGGAATCGCCGTTCTTTTCCTTCCACAGTGAAATCGAAACGGCGATCACGAGCAGCGTATAGAGAAAAGGCTGGAAGCGTATGACTGCCGGAATCCAGGCCATGAAAGGGGCCTGGATAAAAGCGTGATAAGTGTCAGGTATATAGGCAAGGACCGAGTAAAAAGAGGTAAAAACCAGAAGCAGGGCAAACAGGCAGCGTGCAATCAAACCAAATACACGTGCGACCTTCGCATGCTGCTTCATGATTGTGGGCTGGGTAATATCAGAATAAATGGAAGGCCACGCAGCCGCAAATTACATCGGTGCTAGAACAAACAGCCCCAGGGTTGGATTTGAAAAATGCTACTTATTCAATCTGCTCTTTCAGGTTTGACCAAGCTTGCTTCATTTCTTCCTGCAATTTCGTCATCAGCTCGGCTGCTGTTGTTTCGCGGAGCATGCCTAGCCCCTGTCCTGCCCATAATGAAAGCAACCCGGCCTGCTTTGCCGCTGTTGCCGCGCGACGCATAGGCTGCGTGAACGCGTTTTGCCAGGGATAAGGCAGATGCTCAAGCCCTGCAGCATTCCATTTTTCAATGAACTCATTGCTCAGGCCACGCGCCATGCGTCCTGAAAAAGCGCGTGTAAGTGTCGTTGCGCTCTCGCGCCCACGCAACAACGCCTCACGATACGCAACGCTGGTTCCTGCTTCTTTGCAGGCCAGGAACGCCGTTCCCATTTGCACCGCGCTGGCGCCAAGCGCCAAGGCCGCTACAAGGCCGCGCCCGTCCATAACGCCGCCTGAAGCAATCACTGGAACATGAACAGCATCCGCCACCTGAGGAACCAAAGCCACGGTGCCAACCAGCGCTTCTTCAGCATTCACGGCAAAAGTTCCGCGATGCGCCCCTGCTTCGCTGCCCTGTGCGATTACCGCATCCACACCTGCACGTTCCAACTGCCGCGCCTCGTCTACTGTGGTCGCGGTTCCCATCAGATATGTTCCCTGCGTCTTCAGCCGCTCTGTGGCTTTTGTTGGCAGCAGCCCAAAGGTGAAGCTCACAATCGGCGGGGCAGCTTTCGCCACCGCTTCCAATTGTTCCTCAAAATCCTCAATAGCTTTTTGTGGTAGCTCAGGCGCTTTCAGGCCAAGCCGCTCATGGTAAGGACGCAAGAAATCAGACACGGCCGCTACGCCATCGTTCAGCGGCAACTGCGCCTGGGGCGAAAACAGATTCACTGCGAATGGCCTTGTCGTAAGCTTTCGAATTGTGGCGATGTCCTGCTGAATGCGCTCAGCGTTAGAGTAGGCCGCAGCCAGGGATCCAAGTCCGCCTGCGTTGGAAACCGCTGCCACAAGTTCAGGTGTTGACGGGCCGCCACCCATCGGCGCCAGCACTACCGGAATGCTGAGGGCATATTTACGACAAAAATTGTTCATGTTCCTGGATCCCTGCGATTCAGGCTCGCGTTCAGCCAATCGCTTTGAATTGCTCGTCGATCTCTACCTGGAGTCCCGCAACCAGCCGGTTGTTGGAATTGGCCAGTCCCACCACGGCTAGCATTTCATTAAACATTGCCTCGGTCATGCCTTTCTTGCGCGCGGAGACAGTATGCGCGGCGATGCAGTAATCGCACTGGTTGCTCACGCTTACCGCAACATACAGCAGCTCTTTCACCAGCGGATCAAGAGCGCCTGCCGCCATAATGCTTTTTGTGTCTTCCCATACACGCTTTAGCCTCACAGGATCATGAGCCAGCGCTTTCCAAAAGTTTGTGACTTTATCGATCTTGCGCGTAGTCATAATGTCGTCATACACGGCGCGCACTTCCGGGCTGGCTTTTTCATACTCGATAAATCCCAGGGTTGACATGTCTCTCCTTAAATCATTTTTCCAAACGAGGGTTGCGCACCGCGAAGGTCTTATGGCGAAAATTGAATCCCCACGTAGAGACGTAGCACTGCTACGTCTCCTCTTTTAAACCGCTAATAAAATCTTGCCGGTTGTTTTACGGCCTTCCAAATCCCGATGCGCCTGCTGTACCTCTTCCAATTTGTAAACGTGGCCAATCCGCAACTTCAGCTTGCCCGCAGTGATCAGATTAAAGATGTCGCTGGATCGCTGCTCCAACTCCTGCCGCGTGGCAATGTAATGAAACAAGCTGGGGCGTGTTAGAAACAACGATCCCTTTTGCGAGAGCGCAATTGGATCAAACGGCGGTACCGCTCCGCTTGCCCCGCCAAAGAGCACCATGTAGCCACGTGGCCGCAGCACATTCAGCCCTTTTTCAAACGTGCTCTTGCCCACGCCGTCATACACCACGTGGACGCCCTGGTTATCAGTCCGCCGCTTGGTCTCAGCTTCGAAATCCTGCTGCGTATAAAGGATGACGTCGTCCGCGCCGGCTTCGCGCGCAAGTTTGGCCTTCTCCTCCGTGCCCACGGTTGCAATCACGCGCGCGCCAATGTTCTTGGCCATCTGCACCAGCAGCAACCCCACGCCGCCGGCAGCCGCATGGATCAGCGCCGTCTCGCCCTTCTTAAGTGCATACGTGGTGTTCAGCAGGTAATGCGCCGTCATTCCCTGCAGCATGGCCGCCGCTGCTTGCTGGTCAGTTACTTTGTCCGGTACGTGCACCAGACGATCAGCAGGCACAGCGGCATACTCGGCGTATGCGCCAATCGCCCCTGTATAGGCGACGCGGTCTCCGACTTTGACCGACGTTACATCGCGGCCCACTTCCGTGACTGCTCCTGCGGCCTCCTGTCCATCGACAAACGGCAGCGCGGCGGGATAGCGTCCTTCGCGGAAGTAAACATCAATGAAGTTCACGCCAATGGCTCCTATCTTCACCACGGCTTCATTCGCTTTTGGCTTGGGAACAGGGAGATCGACCAGTGTCAGTGCTTCTGGTCCGCCAGTTTTTTGTACTTGAATCGCTTTCATAGATACCTGGATGCACCGCCTTTATGCACGGTCGCAGGAAATTGACATGATTTTAAGGATGCGGAAGCTGTGCGACGTCCACTCAGAAGTTGAACGACTCTTCTTCTGCGATCATGATGACCGGAGGACCACCGGAAGAAATCCTCGCCGCATGTCCAAGTGTTTCTTTACCGCCTTCAGAAGCGGCGCAAGCCTGCAATGCTTCCATGGAAGGGAAGTGCACTTCAGCGATGCGGTAAAACGGAGGCGTGCCTTGCGGCGATGCCACCACCTTTGTGGCCACTAGCTTGCTTTTGCCTTTCAGTTTCTCCACCGCCATCGGCACATGTTCAGTCTGGTACAGCTTTTCAAATGCATCAACATCCTTGGGGCGAGGATACATGACAACCAGTTTGACTCCAGCCATGAGAGCTCCTTAAGAGAGGTGCGTTAATAACAGCGTCCTTGGAATTGTAATTCCAAAGCCGCTTTCGCGCGGAGAGTGTGCCCGCAGCAGAGTGGAATCCGTATTTCAAAAGCTCCCAAATCGGCAGGATTATTTTTTCTTCGGTTTCATCATCTGCCATTGCTCTTCAGTCAACATGTCGCCCATGTGGCCAAACTCGCTCGCGCCCTTAAGCTGCTCGCCGCCATCCATGACGATCTGCTCTCCGTTCACATAGCCCGACTTGTCGCTGACCAGGAACGCCGCCAGGTCGGCCAGCTCTTCATGCGTGCCAAAACGCCCAAGCGGATTTTTCTTTTTGGCCATTTCTTCCAGTGACTTCACTGGCATCAGCCGTGAAAATGCGCCTTCCGTCGGTACCGGCCCCGGAGCAATGGCGTTAAAGCGGATGCCGTGTCTCCCCCACTCAACGGCCAGGCTGCGCGTCAGGTTCAGCACACCTGCCTTCGCCACCGACGATGGCACCACATAAGGAGAGCCCCATTGCGCGTAAGTTGTGGTGATACTCAAGACGTTGGCTTTGTGCTTTTCTCTGATCCAACGCTTGCCGCAAGCCATGGTGCAGTGAATCGTTCCCATCAGCACAATTCCAATCACTGCTTCAAATGCGCCAATAGAAAGCTCTTCAGTACGGCAAAGAAAATTTCCGGCAGCATTATTTACCAGTGTGTCCAGCGGCCCGTCCTGCCAGATCGTTTCAATCATAGCGTTCACGCGGTCATTGTCGCGGACGTCGCAAGAAAAGGTCTTCACCGTGCCGCCGGTAGCCTTGCGCAATTCGTCGGCGGCTTCCGCCAGCACGTCTTCACGGCGTCCGCAGATGTAGAGTGACGCGCCAAGTTCCAGAAAGCGCTTGCCCATGCTCTTGCCCAGACCGGTAGCACCGCCGGTAATCAAGACTCTTTTGCCTGCCAGTAAATTCTTTTCAAACACGATGAGTGTCCTTTTTCTTACGGAAATGTCAAAACATCGTACACGGCGGAGAGCTCCGCTCGCCAGCGGGCCGCTTGGTGTTAGCGAGCTTTTTCCGCCGACGGCTTAGCTGCCTGTCTCTCGCACGGCGACTAGCGGCAAATCAAGATCCTGCGCCCACTTCTCCCATGAGGCCGCCTTTCGCTGGCGGAAAATTCGTTCAAGTGCTGTGCGGTCTGCTTTTTCCAGGCCAAGTTCCGCGAGCACGCGTTGCGCAAAGTGTGGCTCCAGCGCCGCTATGGCAATCCATCCATCGCTTGCTCGATAGAAGCCATAAAGCGGATACGCTCCTCCAAGTATCCCGTCTGATGTTGTCAAGCCTGCCTTAAGCGGCACAGCGAAATCCTGCGCGCATTCATGCAGAGAAACCCATGCGCAGCCCGCCTGACCTTTTCTCGCCAATCGATTCAGCAGCGCCAGCGCCATGCTGACCGCGCGCTCTGCCCCGGCAAGATCAATAAACAATGTTGGCGGCATATGTGGCGGGCGCAGAAGCCCTAAATCGCTCTGATAAGTAAGGTCGTGGCCTGTGCGCTCCTCAAACGGCGCGTGATATCCAACAATCCCCACAAAACAGAGCTTTGGATGACGCGCATGCAGGCTTTCCCAATCCAGCCCCAGCCTCTGCAAGGCTGACGGGCGAAATGAAGCCAGTAGCAACTCTGACTGCGCCAGCAATTCGTCCAGCTTTGCGCATCCTTCCGGAGACTTAAGATCAAGCCGCAAAACTCTTTGCCCCTGGCAAAGCGACTCATACAACTCTGGCGCTGCGCTCTGGGTGGCGTCTCCAGTGGGCGGCTCGACCTTGGTAACTTCTGCTCCAAGCTTGGTCAGGCGTGCCGCTGCCACAGGCCCGGGGACATTCAGCGCCAGGCTTACAATCTTTACTCCCTGCAACAGCGATGAGTCGGAATTCATGGGCGGTCTATTATAGGCAATCTGGTTCGCGGTCACCGCATTCCAAATGGCATTGCCCAAAGCGTCCAACTGCCACATACCGCGTGATAGAATTCGCTGCGTTTCATCGGAGACAACAGAATGAGCCTGCGAAAGCAATCTTTGTGGATATGCCTGTTAATCCTTGCGGCCTGCATGTGCGGAGCCACCGAGCGCCAGAACAATGCTGACTATCATGCTCGCCGCGTTGCTCTAGCCAAGCAGATGGAAGGCGGAGCGCTCGTCCTGTTTGCTCCAACTGAAGCTGAAGGCCCCAACAATCTATATGGTTTTCGCCAGGACGATAACTTCTATTACCTCACCGGCTGGCTGGAGCCGGGCGCGGCGGTGCTCATCAACTCCAATCCGTACGTTGAGATTCTGTTTCTGGCTGAGCACAACGTAACGCAGGAAAAGTGGACCGGCCCCAAGCTTGGCCCTGAAAATCCCAAGGCGCCTGAGCAGACTGGCTTTGACAAAGTTGAGAGCCTGGACAAGATGCATGATGAGTTGCTCAAGCTGTTGCCACAGCCTCGCGCAACCGTCTATTCCGATCTCGGCGCCAACGGCCAGACCACAGCCTCAACCGGCCCGCTGGAGTGGCTGCGTCGCGGCAACTCGTTTCCTAATTATGTTTCATTCAAGGACGCCAAGCCTTTGATCGCGCATCTGCGCACTGTAAAAGATGCCGGCGAATTGAAGATGATTAGTCGCGCCTCAGACGCATCGGTCGCTGCGCATCTTGCCGCGCTGAAGGCCATTCATCCTGGCGTGAACGAGCGCGAAATCTCCGCGCTCATGCAATATGAATTTGGCAAGCGCGGCTGTGAGCGCCCTGCCTATGCGCCCATCGTGGGTTCTGGTTTCTATTCTACGGTGCTGCATTACTCCGCTGATGATCGCACCATGCAGGATGGCGATCTCGTCGTCATGGACGTAGGCGGCGAGTATTCTATGTATGCCACCGATATCACGCGGACCGCGCCGGTCAACGGAAAGTTCACCGCCCGTCAGCGTGAAATTTACAACATTGTGCTGGATGCTCAGGAAGCGGCCATGCAGGCCTTCCAGGCAGGCAAGTCCAAGCTGCCCACCAGCCGCACTGACCCTGATTCGCTCTACAAAGTCGCATTCGATTACATCAACACCCATGGCAAGGACTCGCATGGCGAGCCGCTGGGCAAATACTTCATCCACGGACTGGGACATCATGTGGGCTTGAATGTGCATGATGCCAACGATCCCACTTTAGCGATCGACAAAGGCATGGTCTTCACCCTTGAGCCGGGGATTTATATTCCTGAAGAGAAGCTGGGCGTCCGCATTGAAGATATGTTCGCCGTCGGGCAGGACGGCAAACTCATCATGCTGAGCCACGGCCTGCCCCGCACCGCCGATGAAGTTGAAAAGGCAATGGCCAAGTAAGAGATAAAGACTGTGGACCGCAGGCGCCCCCGCCTGCGTTTTGCAAAGACCTACTTCACCGCCACCGCCAGCGTGTCATGGTGTTCACGTATGAACCGGCGCAAATACGGCCCAATCTGGCTTGGAGCTTCAAATCCCGCCGCCTTCGCGGCCGTTTCCTGATCTTTAGGAGTTGCGCCTGCGCTCTCAGCGTAATGTTTTAAATCGCGGAACACGCCGATGGTGAAGATGTCCCACGCCGCTCCCTGATCGCGCACAAAAATGAAATTCTCCGGCTCCTTTAAGGCTTTCGAATAGACATTCTCCATCTCACGTTCTTTGTAGAGGTCGGCAAACTTGCCGGGAAGAGCCACAAACATCTCAACATGAAAGAATCCGCCGTCGGCAAAGGCCTTGCGCACGTCAGCCAGCGGCGGTCCATAAGCAAAAAGATCTTCCTGCCAGGCGATCTGGTCTTTGAACTTGTCGTCGAGCTTCGCGGCCTGCTGCGCCTGTTGCCGCTTGGCGATGCGAGCTGGCTGGTAATATTCGGCGTAGCTGCCTACAGGGAAGAGCACCATCAAGTCCCAATGGTCACCCTGGCTGTGCCGCATCCATAACGGTGCTTCATCTCCAGCCTGTTTCAGCTCAGCGGCACGGGCTTTGTAGAGATCAATGAGGTCCAGCAGCCTCCCCGGCGCGGCCTGCACCAATGTGACTTTGTAGAGATAAGCATTATCGGCAGCATGCGCTGGCACGGACAGCCACAGCGGCATGCTGCACAACAAGAGAAACAACAAGGCGCGCACATATTGATGTCGCATGAGGACGTGGCTCACTTTCACTTTGAATTTATCGAGAGGAGATTATAGTTCGCCGAGGCAACTGCTGTTGTTTCTCCGTGCCTCCGTGCCTCCGTGTCTCCGCGGTGGAGTTCGGCTTTTCCTGTTTGCCGCAACCACGCTGTGATCAGAGTCACAGCGTTTGCGCCACCTCCGCTGCCGATGGTAACGTAAGAAGTTTGCATTGTGAATGTATTTCGGGGAGGAAGCATGGCGTCATCTTATAACGGGGTCCCACTGCCGGCAGGAGGCAGCCCCATTACTTTTAGCGGCGGTAAGCTGCAGGTTCCGGACAATCCTATTATTCCTTACATTGAAGGCGACGGCACCGGCCGCGACATTTGGGCCGCTTCAGTTCGCGTTTTCGACGGCGCAGTTGAGAAAGCTTACGGCGGCAAGCGCAAAATCCATTGGTATGAAATTTTTGCCGGCGAAAAAGCATTTACCAAGTTCAAGGATTGGCTGCCGCAAGGCTCTGTTGACGCAGCGCGTGATCTACATGTTTCCATCAAGGGCCCGCTCACAACGCCGATCGGCGGCGGCATTCGCTCGCTGAACGTGGCATTGCGGCAGATCATGGACCTTTACGCGTGCATTCGTCCCGTACGCTATTACTCCGGGGTTCCGTCTCCGGTGAAGCATCCTGACCAGCTCAACGTAATCATCTTCCGCGAAAACACTGAAGACGTTTACGCCGGAATCGAATGGAAACAGGGAACGCCTGAAGTAAAAAAGCTGCTCGATTTTCTGAACAACACCATGCTCACCGGAACGAAGAAGCGCATTCGCGAAGATTCCGGCGTCGGCATCAAGCCGATTTCGATTACTGGGACCAAGCGGCTGGTGCGCATGGCCATCCAGCACGCGGTCAAGAACAAGCGCCGGTCAGTAACGCTCGTGCACAAAGGCAACATCCAGAAATTTACTGAAGGGGCGTTCCGGGAGTGGGGCTATGAAGTAGCGCGTGACGAGTTCCGCGACCAGATTGTGACGGAGCGTGAAAGCTGGATACTCGATAACAAAGACAAGAACGCGACTTTAAGCATTGAGCAGAACGCCGCCATGATCGAACCGGGGCTGGACTTTGCTCCGGAAAGTTTTAAGCAAGAGCTTTACACGGAAGTGAAGGACGTGCTGGCCTCCATCGGCAAGTCGCACGGTAACGGCGAGTGGAAGAAAAAGATCATGATTAATGACCGCATTGCCGACTCGATTTTCCAGCAGGTCATTATCCGCCCGGCGGAGTATGACATTCTGGCCACGCCGAACCTGAATGGCGACTACATCTCAGACGCATGCGCGGCGCAGGTCGGCGGCCTTGGGATCGCACCGGGAGCCAACGTGGGCGATCAGCACGCCGTATTTGAAGCTACCCACGGAACAGCGCCTAAATACGCAGACAAAGACGTGATCAACCCCGGATCGGTGATTCTTTCCGGCGTGATGATGCTTGATCATCTTGGCTGGTCAGAGGCCGCGCGGATGATTGAGACTTCTTTGGAAGCCACAATCCAGCAAAAATTTGTGACGTATGACTTCGAGCGTCTCATGCCTGGTTCAACCAAGGTAAAGACCAGCGAATTTGCCGGACACATGATTGAAAACATGGTAGACCGGCGCAAGAAGACAGCAGTTTAGATTTCATAAAAATTCAGGAAGGAACAGGAATGCGTAAAAAAGTTACGATTGTAGGCGGAGGAAACGTGGGCGCGACGTGCGCGCACTGGGTGGCCTCAAAAGAACTGGCCAATGTTGTCTTGATTGATGTGCTGGAAGGCGTACCGCAGGGCAAAGGTTTGGACCTGCTGGAAGCAATGCCGATTGAGAAACGCGACTCATACGTTCTGGGCACGAACGATTATGCCGATACGGCGAACTCTGACATTGTGGTCATCACTGCCGGAATCGCGCGCAAGCCCGGCATGAGCCGCGACGATTTGCTCAACACCAATTACAAGATCATGCAGGACGTGATCTCTAAAGTTGTGGCCAACTCACCTAACTGCATTTTGATTGTGGTCTCGAATCCGCTGGACGCGATGGCGCAAGCGGCATTTAAGCTGAGCAAATTTTCCCGCAATCGGGTCATCGGAATGGCTGGCGTGCTGGATTCAGCGCGCTTCCGCACCTTTATCGCCCAGGAACTCAACGTAAGCGTGGAGAACGTAACGGCCTTTGTGCTTGGCGGACACGGTGACACCATGGTGCCGCTGGCGCGATACTCCACCGTGGCGGGTATTCCGATCACAGAGCTGATTCCTAAAGACCGGCTTGATGCCATCATCCAGCGCACGCGCGACGGTGGAGCAGAGATCGTGAAATATCTGAAGACCGGCAGCGCTTATTACGCTCCGTCCGCAGCAGCCACTGAGATGGTGGAAGCCATTCTCAAGGACAAAAAGAAGATCCTGCCCTGCGCTGTTCATCTTGAGGGCGAGTATGGCATTAAAGGACTTTTTGTAGGCGTGCCGTGCAAGCTCGGCTCGAACGGCCTGGAACAGATCATTGAAATCAAGCTCACGGCAGAGGAGCAAGCGGCGCTGCAGAAGAGCGCGGATTCTGTGACTGAACTGGTGAAGGTAATCGGCGTTTAAACTTTTACTGCTCTACAAGAGCCGGCGCGTTATGCGCCGGTTTTTTAATGCCGGATTATTCCCAGGAATCCGGATCAGGCAAAGCATTTCCTTCTTTGTCAAACTCTTCCGAATAGAACTTGATAATGTGAGCAATCACTGTTTCCAGGATCAAAGGCAGGTCCCATCGGGCAACAATAAATGCATGCTCTTTCAGGTAAAGGGCAGGAAGATGGTTGCTTGCCAGCGCCTTCTGCAGTCCTAAGGGAGTTGCGACAAAATATTTGTAGAGGATTCGGTGATCATTTTCTACGTCTCTGGCTTCAAGAAAGAAATAATCGTAAAACGTTGCCGGATCGGCTGGACCACTGAGCAGATCGGTTTTTTCAAAATAATAGTTGTGAAATTCCGGCCTGTTATACCTGCCATCTGGATCGCGGACGAGATCAGGGAGGGAGATCGGAAAGGGAAGTTCGGCCCCAATTACGGCAGGCTGTTTTGTCTGTTTTCCGTCTCCTACCGGACCGTCTGTGCTGATCGGAGCAGGAATCGGGATTGACTCGCCACGGGAAGATAACTTCCGGCCAAGGAAGAGCAGCAGTAAAAATGCTACGAGAAAGACGACAACCTTGACCGGATCCATGCTGGGCCGTACTAAGCGCGCTCAATGGTGATGGAGTTAATCACCACATCTTTCACTGGACGGTCCTGAGCACCTTTTTTTACTTTGGAAATCTTGTCTGCCACATCCTGGCCTTCCACCACTTCACCAAAGATCGTGTGATTGCCCGTGAGCCATGGTGTAGCGGCGACGGTGATAAAAAACTGGCTGCCGTTTGTTCCGGGACCGGCGTTGGCCATGGCCAGCTTGCCTGCCTTATCGAATTTGTAAGGCGAGCCTTTGGTTTCATCTCCGAACTTATAACCTGGGCCGCCCATGCCGGTGCCGCTTGGGTCGCCACCCTGGATCATAAAATCCGGAATCACGCGGTGAAAGATTGTGCCGCTATAAAGCGGGCCATCGCCGCCTTTGCCGCTTACGCTGTCTTTCCAGCTTCGCTTGCCTTCGGCAAGATCAGTAAAGTTTTTCGTCGTTATAGGCGCTTCCTTTTCAAATAGACGGCAAACAATTTTGCCTTCAGTGGTATCAAAAGTCGCGTATGTGCCTGGCTGGCGTGCCATAGATTATTCCTTTCGAAAATGAACTGGTTTACTTCTTGGGTGCTGCAGGTGCTTTCGCGCCCGTTGATTTCTTTGCTGCTGGCTTTGCTGCAGCTCCTGCACCCTGAATTTCAATGTGCGTGATCTTCACCGGGTTCTGGGGCCGGCTATTGCTTCCGCTGCACGTCACACCACCACAAGGCATGCGGGCGATCTTTTTTACCAGCTCCACGCTGGGATCATCGCACTGGCCAAAGATGGTATAGCCGCTGTTTGGCGCGCGGCGTCCCCCCGCGCATCCGTTGGGATCCAGGCAGGGATTGAGGAAGGGAACTTCCTTCTCCGTAATAAAGAACTGCGAGCTGTTGGTATTGGGTCCACGGTTCGCCATCGCCAGCCGTCCCGGCTTATCAAAGAGCAGGTCAGAATGCAGTTCATCTTCAAACTCAAAGCCAACGTCGCCGCTTCCGGTTCCTGAGGGATCGCCGCCCTGGATCATGAATTCAGGGATCGTGCGATGAAAGATTGTGCCGTCATACAAGGGCTTTCCATGGATCGTTTTGCCGGTTGCCGGGTCTTTCCACGGCTTGGTGCCTTTGGCTAGTCCCACAAAATTGGCTACCGTTTTGGGCGCCTTGTCCGGGAAAAGCTCGCACTTCAAGTCGCCGGCTGAAGTATGGATGATGGCTGTGGGGGAACCCTTGGCTGGGGCCGCTTTGCTGGCCGTCTTTGCACCGGTTTTGGGGGCAGTTCCTGCCGGAGTCTTCGGCTTGGTCTGCGCTCCGGCGGCAAGGCCCAAACACAGTAAAATCAACGCTGCACGAGTCACGATTCGTCTCTCCTTGGTATGGACGTAACCGGATATTAGAAATGGAGAGGCAACAATATGTAAAGGCTCTTAGACAGGAACCGCCCGCGAGGCCACCCGCACACCGAGCGGCCTCTTTCCGGTGCATAGAAGCCAAAGAGCGGAAAATCTTCGGCGGGTTGGAGCGAAGCTACAGAAACCAATGGGAACCTTGTCCAGGGCCCTCAGTAATCATCCTTGAAAGGACAAATAACCGCCTGCCGCCGTCAATGGCCAATTCGATGTCTGACGAAGAGCTTATGGCCCAGGTACGCAGCGGCGTGGGTGAGATGTTGGGCGTGTTATTTGAGCGCTATCACGTGCCTTTATTCAATTTTTACTTGAAGCTGACGGGCGATCGAACCGCGAGTGAAGACCTGGTGCAGGAAGTCTTCTTCCGGATCCTCAAGTATCGCCAAAGCTACAGGCCGGAAACGCCCTTTCGTGCATGGATGTATCAGATCGCGCGCAATGCCCGTGTTGACCTTCTGCGCAAGCGCCGTCCGGAGACGGAGTACGAACCTGAGATGACTCCCGCAGTGGCGCCGGTGGATACCGCGCAGCAGAGCCAGGAAGCGCAGCTTCTGCACAGCGCCCTGATGCAGATATCAGAAGACAAGCGCGAAGTTCTGGTGCTGAGCCGGTTCCAGGACCTTAAGTATGAAGAGATTGCTCAGCTAATGGGATGTGAAGTGGCGACGGTGAAAACGCGAGTCCATCGCGCGCTGCAGGACTTGAAAGAAATATTCCAACAGCTTGAAGGCGGTAAAGCTTTACGCGGCAAAGGACGGCAGGGAAGATGGCCGACGCCCGGGAGTGTGCAATGAACTGCGAAGAAATTAGCGAACTTTTACCGGATTATCTGCAAAGCAGCTTGAACGCTGATCGTGCGGCAGTAGTGGAAAAGCACTTGGCGGAGTGCGCTGCATGTGGCCAGGAGGCAGCTTTGTGGCAGAAGCTGGCATTGCTGCCGGAAGAGCAGCCCAGTCCAGCGCTGGAGTCGCGCTTTAAAGCAATGCTTGAGAGTTATCAGGAAGGCCGCTGGGAGAGAAGCAGCTTGGCGGCGGAGAAAACTAAAACTCCTACCCCGATGTTGTGGGGGCTGGGTAATTGGAGACAAATTCCGGCTGCGGGGATTGTGTGGGCCTGTCTCTTTCTGGTCTGCGGATATTTCATCGGCAAACATGCTGATACTGGCGGGAACAGTGAGCTCCAGAAACAGCTGGCAGATGTGCAAGGAGAACTTGGTGCTATGCGGCAGACAGTTGCGCTTTCCATGTTGCAGCAGCAGTCCGCCAGCCAGCGATTGGAAGGCGTGAGCTGGACGACCCGCTTGCCTGAGCCCGACCCGAAAATTTTGGGCGCGTTAATGCACACCGTGCGCTTTGACAATAACGTGGACGTGCGCCTGGCCGCTCTGGATGCGCTGGGCCGCTATGCTGACCGGCCTGAGGTGCGCCAGGAGTTAGTGGACGTGCTCCAGACCACTCAGTCGCCTATGGTGCAGGTGGCGTTGATCGACCTGTTAGTGGACTTGCATGACAAGAACGCAGTGCCGCAATTCAAAAAGTTTCAGCAAGATCCACACCTCAATCCCACGGTAAAGAAACGCGTGGATTGGGGAATCCAGCAGTTGAACTAGCTTTTGACCGAAGAGTATCAAAGCATCGTTATTGCTAAAGAAGAATTGGAGGGGAATCGTGGTGAAACAAAAGTTTCTTGCATTCATTCTGATGTATTCGGTTGGTTTGTTGTTCCTGTTCACGTTCGCCAGTCCAGTTCGAGCAGCGGGCGACGACGATGACTCCGATTCAGGCATGCGCCTGGAGGAGAAAGAGACAATTCGCAAAACTTTTAACCTGACCGCGGAGCACAAAATCCTGGAGATTGACAACATCTTTGGCTCGATTGAGGTCACAGGCGGCCAGAGCGATCAGGTCCAACTCGTAGTCAATAAAACGATCTCTGCTGAGTCAAAAGACCGCATGGAAGCCGCCAAAAAAGAGGTCACGCTGGACATTACCGACCAGCCGGATTTCTTAAAGCTTTACGTAAACGGCCCTTTCCGCTGCAAATGCGAGAACGGCAACGATGGATGCAGCAACTGGCACGGCGATCGCGGCTACAGGGTAAAGATGGACTTCCAGCTTCAGGTACCCGGAAACATTGAAGTCAAGCTCAAGACCGTGAACTCTGGCCATGTCAGCGTTCAGGACGTAACTGGCGACTTTTCTGTCCACAACGTGAATGGCGGTATTGACATGAAGAACGTTGCCGGCTCCGGCGTGGCTAAGACGGTCAATGGTCCAGTGAGAGTTTCATTCCGCGAGAATCCGCGCGAAAAATCTGCCTTTGCCACGATTAACGGCAATGTGGAGCTTTCCTTCGTGCGCGGACTGTCCGGCGACTTCCGCTTCAAGACGATGAACGGCGCAGTCTATAGCGATTTTGAAATGACGTCATTGCCGGCCCAGCCCGTAAGCACTGAGAAGCATGGCAACAAATTTGTTTTCAGGTCAGACCGCTTTACCGGAGGCCGCGTCGGCTCCGGCGGGCCAGAAATCAAGGCAGAAAATTTGAATGGCGACATACGCATTCTTGAACGCCAATAATCAAGGAAAACTACACATGAACTTTTACTTTAAGTTTTATAAAAACCTCATCCCCATCGCAGCAGCTTTGTTCGCGCTGGCGCAGCCAGTGTGGGCGCAGAATAAAGTCACTGTTCCGCTTACTGATCCATCTCGTCCGGTGACGCTCCGTGCTCACCTGGTGAGTGGCAGCATTACGGTAAAAGGCGCAGACGTAAAGGAAGTCATTGTCGAGGCCAAAGGCCGCGATGGCGAAGAATCCAGAAGCAGTGGCCGGGCTGAAGGCATGAAGCGTATTCCCATGACTTCTGCGGGTCTCAACATCGAAGCAGAGAATAACAATGTGCGGATCAGTACGGACTCTTACCAGCGCACGACTGACCTCACGATCACCGTGCCAGTCCATACATCGCTTTCTTTGCACACGGTGAATGACGGCAACATTGTGGTCAGCGGCGTCGATGGCGAGTTTGATATCAATGACGTTAACGGCGAAGTTGATCTAAAAAATATTGGCGGAAGCGTGGTAGCGCATGCGCTGAACGGCCACGTGGTGGCAACGTTTAACCGCATCGATCCGCAGAAACCCATGGCTTTCAGTTCGCTCAATGGCGATATTGATGTGACATTCCCGGCGGATCTCAAAGCCAACGTGAGTTTACGTACTGACAACGGCGAGGTTTACAGCGACTTTGACGTGAAAGTGCAACCCACCGCTCCGCAACAGACGGTGGAAGACAATCGCGGCAAAGGTGGGAAATACAAAGTGCAGATCGACAAAAATGTACGCGGCACAATCAACGGCGGCGGCCAGGAAATTCAGTTCAAGAACTTCAACGGCAATATCTACATCAGGAAGGCTGGGGTGAGATAGTAATTTACCGCTCGTCAAATCACTCGGTTACAGCTCTGGCAGTTGTAACCGAGTTTGTCTTTTCATACGATAGGCACTCATGGTCCCCCGCACAGTCACCACTATTCCTGAGATTCTCGGTGGTACTCCGGTATTTGCCGGGACCCGGGTGCCAGTGCAAACCTTGATTGACTACATCAAAGCAGGGGAATCAATTGAGGATTTTCTGGAAGGCTTTCCTTCAGTCAGTCGAGAGCAACTTTTTGCGTTTTTAGACGAGATCTGCGATCTCATCCTGGCCAGCGTCCTCTAAAGCGAACTATTGTCCCCCTACTTCCTTCTCGCCTTCACCATCGCATCCAGTGCCGAATCCTCAACCTTCTCAGCCTTGAGCCGTGTTCGCCGTGGCGGAGTCAATTCAAAATTCACGCCGTGCTGCTGAATGCGATTAATCAATTCTGCAGCGCTCACACGGTTGGCTGCCATCAGCTCAATGTCTTCAAAACTCAGGGCGTCTGCTTCTTTGCGCTCGGACTGAAGCCGTTTGGCCGTGGCTTCAACCTCATGCATCACGCGCATAAAATTTCCGCCCAGAATTTTCAGGATCTGCTCGCGCGTGTACCCGCGCTGGTACAAGGCCTGGGTGATCTTGGGTAGGTCTGCCACGGAGTCAATGCCTTCAGGCAGGGAAGTAACGCCGTCAAAATCCGATCCCAGCCCCACATGGTCTATTCCCGCCACTTTGGCGATGTGGTCAATATGATCGATTAACGATTTCAACGGTGGGCGCGGAAACTGCGCTGCCCATTTCTTCTCGATTGCCGCGGTTTCGTCGTAGGTTACCGGGCTTCCATCAGGATGAGGATGTGCCTTCTTGTAAGCCTCCACGTCGGCGTCACGCCGCTTGATTTTCTCTGGATCAGAAGACGCTTTGCGGTAGTTTTCATCGATGAACGCCGAATAGAAGTTCACCATCACCACGCCGCCGTTCTTGGTCATGGCGCGAAGCATGTCATCGGTCATGTTACGAGGTTGGTTGGTGAGCTCGCGGGATGAAGAATGCGACGCGATCACTGGCGCCTGGCTGACAAGCAGCGCCTGATAAAACGTAGCATCGGAAACGTGAGAGATGTCCACGATCATGCCCAGCCTATTCATCTCACGCACCACATCCTTGCCAAAGTCCGTCATGCCGTTGTGGTGCTTTACGTTGGGATCCTGTATGTCGCCGGAGGAATCGGCCCACTCGTTTGTGTTGGACCATGTCAGCGTCATGTAGCGGACGCCCATGCGATAAAAATCGCGCAGCAGCCGCATATCGTTCTCAATGGCATGGCCGCCCTCAATGCCCATCAACGCGGCAAACTTGTGTTGATCATGGGCGCGGGCAATATCATCGGCGGTGAAAGCCATGGTCATTTTGTCCGGATGCCGCGCCGCCTGCTGGTAAACGCTGTCAATCAGGTCCATGGCGCGCTTCGCGTAATGACCTTTAAATTCCGGCTCAACCCAGATGGAGAAGAACTCTGCTCCCAGATTGCCTTGTTTGATCTTGTCCAGATCAATATGGCCTTCGCTTACGGGCGTGTTCTGGCCAAGGTCAAAATTTGAGTCAAGGAAGCGCTGTGGCGTGTCCGCATGAGTGTCAATGATCAGCGCAGACTGGTGAATCGCCGTGGCAGGATCAGCCTTAGGCCGCGTTGTGGGCGCGGCCTTGGCAGTTTTCTTATGTTGAACTGGATGTTGTGCGAGTGCGAAGCTTGTAAGCAGGAGAAGGCAGGGAAGCGAATGTTTTAGGTTCATTCTCTGGCAATTTTATCAGCCAGTTGGTTCGCCTCACGCCATTCTGTGTAACGATCTGAAACCATCACATGGAAACAGGCCTGGCGGCGTTCTTCCGCAGCTTCTACCAGTCCTTGATCGCGCAGGTTCTTGAGGTACTCTTCAATCCAGGCATGCTGGGCGCGGGTTAGTCCGCGCTTGGCCAGGTCAACCGTAATACCGGCCAGGTGGGAAGAAGCATGTTCGCCAATTTCCGGCGCTGCATTGCCATTGTGGCGACGCAGTTTCTGCTGCTGTTCCATGGTGCGCACCGCGGAATTCACCTGCAGCGGGGTGCGAAATTCTTTGTAATAGGCTTCGCTCATGTCCTGGAGAAACTGATTGCACCACGGACGGCAATATTTCTTGTCGGCCTGTAGGGACGGGCTTACGTGGAGCGCCTTGGTTTCCTGGATAGGCACCAGTTCCTGCGTGCGTTCCAGCTCCAAAAGCTGGTCATTGTCCGCGATACGAGGAAGCTGCAGGCGATCAATTTCTTCGTTCTGACGGACCATGGAATCCATGGAGCCTTTCAGAACGGGGTTCCAGGCAACGCGGCGTACGTGTCCGCGATGGTGGCGATAGTGCGTGGTATAGCGGCTGGCGGCAAAAGCCGGCACTGCGGCGGCAATCGCCATCAGGAAAATCGACGAAGTGATTAAGGTTCTCTTAGCGCTCATCGGGTCCTGTTTTCGTGTGCAGATGTCAGACACATACAACATCCGGCATTAGATGGCAAATTTTAAACCAGAGCTGCCGCATCTGTACCCAGCTATTTACCTGAATTTTCATTAATTTGCGGAACCCTTGGCCATTTCCGGACAGGGACTTTCGTAATCAACAGCTTAGAATGTCTGACAAAATTTGCTAGTTTCCAGCTATATTCGCCTAAATTTTTTCTTGGCTGGAAGTCGCGGTCCCGAAACATGCCCAAACTGCGTCTCTCTTTGAGACGAAGGCTTACGGGATTGGCGTTCTAAACTGACCTGATCGGGTGCAACAGATTGCAAATATTATAACCCAGCGTGATCACACCAGATGCATCGCTCCTTAGAATTCTCGGCGCTGATGCTGCCTTGAATCGCGCTACATTGCACCAAGTCGATTAATCCGCGGCACTAAAGTTACATTGTCCGGCAGAAACGCTTGCAATACTCTGCAGTTACCTCTTACAAACAAAGGCCCCTTACTTGATGAAACGATGCTTTGTGCTGCTGCTCCTTGCTCTTGCAACTGGGCTGGCATCTGCCCAAACCCTGGTATCAACCCAAAATAATGACTGCGCCGCCCTGACACATCAGGCGCTTGAGCTAAGCGGTTTTAATCAGTCGCTTGATCAAATGGCGTCCATTATGGCCTCTGATCAGTTCATGCAACAGGTAAAAGGGCAACAGTCTCTGGAAGAATTCGCGGCAATCTATATTCCCATTGTAAAAAAAGAGTTTAATGCACGCCTTTTGCGCCAGGAGCTGCAGAGCCGCATGGCTGCGCATTGCGATCGGCAGCAGGTGACCCAGACGGTGCAGCGCCTGCAAACTCCTTTTGTGGCTCGAATGCTTGCCTTGGACGCGGCCGCCAGCACTCCTGAAGGCCAGGAGAAAATCAAAAGATATATCAAGATAGCTGAGCTGAACCCGCCGACTGACGATCGCATGGACACGCTCGGCACCCTCGATGCCGCTTCAGGGTCGAGCGACTTGGTGACTGATTTCACTCTGGCTTATTTGTCGGGGATGATGACAGGACTGGGAGCGCCACCGGAGGTGGTTGGCCAGCTTCGGTCGCGCCGCAATGAGCTCAAAGCGCAGATGCAGAACAACATTGCGCTTTCCATGAGCGTGACCTATCACGGCGTGACCCGCATGGATCTTCAACAGTATGCCAGGGAAGTAGCTGCGCCGCCGTTAAAGAGCTTCTACAGTCAGCTAAGCAAATCTTTTGTGGAGATCACGCAGGAGCGGGCTCTGGCAATCGGCCAGGACTTGAAAAAAGCCACGGCGGAGAGAAAGAACTAAGTCACGTGATTGGATGGCAGCTTCAATGCTGCTGTTTACGTTCCTCTCCTTGCTCGAGTTGCGGAATTATTAAGGCTGATCAGCGCACGCTTGCCGGGCCATTGCACGCTTTCTGATCCTTCTCTCTGTTTACGCCGATGTAGCGCTCGTTTTGATTTGGGCACGAATTCTGTAATTGTTTCCTCATGCCAGACTCACTTTGTTGCAGGCGCGGCGATCTGAATGTAAAGTGTTGAGCGTCGAAATCGTGGCTCCGTGGACACGATTGGCACGAAGCTGGAAAGAAGGAAAGATGTCCACCGTTCCTACCAATACCACCGCATTCGCCGCAATCAGCCTTGCATCAATTTCATATACAGACGAAACCCAGGATGGTTCGCCGCAACAGAAGGCGGATATCATCACAGCCCTGCGGGCCATAGCGCCGCAAGCGTGGGGTCCATGGTCACTCATCTGGGGTCCTGGAACCAACAATGGCAATCTCGTGTACGTTGCCATAAACGCGGCCCGAACTCGCGTTGCTGTTGCAATCCGTGGAACGGTATCAGAAGACTCCTGGTCAATGCTTTGGAGCATTTTGCAAGACGCCGATCCCATCGTTCAGGACAACTGGCGCTATCCCATTAGTGCAACGGTCAAGGTGGCCGGCGGGTTTGATGACGGGCTGGAAAACATCATCGCCATGACCGATCCCGCGACTGACTGGAACTTGCTGGACTTTCTCCGCAAGACGCTTGCTTCGACCCAGGCCCAATTGATTGTCACCGGGCATAGCTTGGGCGGAGCTCTGGCCACTATGGTGGCGCTGTGGCTGCAGGACCAACTGCCCAAGGGCGGAGGACCAAGTAACGTTCGCATCACGCCGTACACCTTTGCGGCCCCGACCGCCGGGAACCAGGCATTTGCCAACCTTTATGATGCTAAGTTCCCCAATGCAGCACGCTATGTGAACTCGCGAGATTTGGTTCCCATGGGTTACGCCAACATTGCTGCAATGATTGCGAACTATGCGCCCGCGCCGCTGTTGCAGAAATACTCCTGGTTCGCCTATGACACGCTCTACTATTTGGCGTCGTCATTAGCCCCGCCCATTTACGTCCAGACGAACCAGAATCAAGGAACGTTCGTTTTCACCGGACCTACACCAAATGGCGCAAATACTTTTCCAGTAGAGGCTGACGTTCAACACAGTGTCCAGCTCTATTGGCAGCAACTGCTGTTCCCAGGTCCCTTGGAGGTTGGCGAGAGCGTTGGAGCTTAGTAGCGGAATGTGGCGTGAGGGTGATTTTCTTGGCTAATCTGGCCACGGAAGAAGTTTTTTGGTTCCTACTTCGACGCAGCTCGAAATCCGCACTCGTGGATGGCGCCTTCGCTCATCAATTGGAGCGGCTCATGCTTCAGTGCCTTGTGCAGTCCAATTTCTTCATCACCCAAGATTTGCAGGCGTTGCCGGTTGAGATGTAACGCTGTTGCGGGGAAGCACACTATTTGTCAAGGCCAAGTTAATCTCTTCTTGAAAGGCGGTGACACCGATGTCACACAAGCTCAGGGTCTTGTTGCTCGTAGTGCTCTCGTCTCCTATATGCAGAGCTTTCCAGGTTGCTAAATTTGCTCAAGTGCAAGAGATACACCCCACCGCTGAAAGCAAGGCGGCACAGGACCAGGCGTTCAACGCCCGCAAACGGCTTCTGTTGGCGGCGGAAACTGCTCAGCAATTGAAAATCGCAGCCAACAACAGCAATGCCCCCGACGATCAGGCGAAGGCCGCGGCGGCCCAGCAACAGGTGGCGGACGCGCAGAAAGACGCTGATGCGGCTGACAAGAAGGCGAAGGAGGTCCAATCAGCGGCCATTGCACCGCAAGATTGGAACAAAATACAGACTGCCCTGCAGACCAAGAGCAGTGATTATGAAAGCAAAATGAAGAATAATTCAGCGCTGGCCACCACGCTGGTGCTGGCAGGGCTTATTCTGGCAGCGCTGTCTGCGCTCGCAGGATTTCTAAAGAAGAGTATTGCGGCCGGGATCCTCTCCATTGTCGTCACCACAGTCGTTGGAATTCCCAAAGTGTTTCCCATCACCCAGCGCGCGGAATATTACCGCGCTCTCTTTGTGCAGAGTTCAAGCCTGCTGCTCCAGGCACAGTTGCGACTGAATCCAACGCTGGCGGACTACAACGAGTTTGCTCACGACATTCAGCTGTTGGCCGAGTACGAAACGAATAAGTTTCCATCGGGCGGCGATGTGGCCCAGAATACGCAGGACCTGATCAAGGAAATCGCGGCCTCTTCAGGCACGGCGCGCTGAGGTTACTCAGCCACGGAAGAAGTCTTTGATCGCCTGCTTCATGACCTCGCGGCCCGTATCGGCGATGGCCTTGGTGAGAGGAACTTTCCAGCACATTGGGATCCTAAGCTTAGAATTCCACGTGGACAAGTTGTCGCG